>Ga0255347_1000721_pt1 | contig 57906 bp, 51 predicted proteins | sample wastewater_treat_2_FD_192479 | JGI IMG/M metagenome (GOLD analysis project Ga0255347, IMG submission 192479) | Wastewater microbial communities from Lulu Island WWTP, Vancouver, Canada - plant24 | ecosystem: Engineered > WWTP > Wastewater > Unclassified | place: Canada: Vancouver, British...
TGAATCAGAGTATATAGATGGAAGATGGCCAAGTAATGTTGAATTTGTTAATGACATAGATAAAGATTTGGGAAGAAGAGATTTCACTTTCAATGCGATGGCATTGGATCTTTCTCAAATGGAATTAGATGGACAAGAGGTAGAAAGAGAAGCTGAAATATATGATCCATTTGATGGGATAGGAGACTTAGAGAAAAAATTGGTTAGAGCTGTAGGAACACCGATAGAGAGATTTAAGGAAGACGGTTTAAGAGCATTTAAAGCATGTAGGGTGGCTTCTCAATTAGGATTTACAATAGAGAGAGAAACATTTGAAGCAATAAAAGAGTCTATTCCAGTTGCAAAACAGGTATCGATGGAAAGAGTAAGGGATGAATTTATGAAAATGCTTCTTAATTCTCCAAAACCTTCTGTAGGAATTGATTTAATGAGAGAAGCTGGGTTGATTCAGATATTTATGCCAGAACTTCTAGAAGGTATGGATGTAGAGCAGAAGCTTTTCCATGCTCATGATGTATATTGGCATTCTCTTAAAACATGTGATGCAGCTCATGATTCTGTTAAATTAGCGGCTTTGTTACATGATATTGCAAAACCCAGAACAGATATGGGTAATGGACATTTCTATGGCCATGACAAAATGGGTTCTGATATTGCTGAGAAAATTATGAAAAGAATGAAATTCTCTCAATCGGAAATAAATAGGGTAAAGGTGCTAATTGAAAATCACATGTTCTACTACCCCCATATCCAAGAAGATATGACAGATGAAGAAAAAGAAAATATTGAGATGCATCAGTGGAGTGACTCTGCAGTAAGAAGATTTATACAAAGAGTCGGAGAGGAGAATATAGATGATCTTTTTAAATTGAGAATGGCAGATGCTCAATCTAATCCATCTACAGCCTTTAAACCTGATGAGATAACAATATTGCAAAGAAGAATATCTGAGGTAAGGAAACAGGACATGGCATTAAAAGTCACAGATCTTGCTATTACTGGAGAAGATTTAATGTCTTTAGGTATAGAAAAGGGTCCAAAGTTAGGAGAAATATTAAAAGAGTTATTAGAAATGGTATTAGATGATCCTCTTTTAAATAGTAAAGAGAAGCTTTTAGAAAAAGCAAAAGAACTTAATAAACCGACATAGATATATAGAAAGGGTTGTCATTAACTATGTCAATCCATTATTATATATACATAAATTACTTAAAAATCCTACTGCCTTAATGAAAATACAATTTCTAGGAGCCACTAAAACAGTAACAGGATCTTGTTTCTATATTGAAACAGGTAATATGAAGTTTTTGGTTGAATGTGGAGCATTTCAAGGGAGTGAAGAATTGGAAGCAAAAAATTATGACCCATTTCCATTTGATCCAGCTGAAATAGATTTTGTATTCCTAACACATGCACATTTTGACCATACTGGAAGAATTCCTCTGTTAGTTAAACAAGGTTTTAAAGGAAGAATAATATGTACACAACCGACAAGAGATCTTACAAGAATAATCCTTTTGGATTCTGCTAATCTTCAAAAAGAAGAGTATGAGAGATGGCAAGCTAAACCTAAAAATTCACAAGGGAATGGAGAGGAGTTACTGAAAAAACCTCTCTATACAGAACAAGATGTAGAAGAGAGTATGCGACTATTTGAAGTATATCCATATGGTGATTCTGTAAACATTACTAATTGTTGTGAATTCAGAATGAGAGATGCAGGACATATATTGGGATCTGCAATATTTGAATTTTGGATAAAGAATGAAGCAGATAGGATAAGGAAGTTGGTTTTCTCTGGGGATTTAGGTCAGCCAGGAGCTAGAATAGTGAAAGATCCAGATTTAATTAGGGAAGCAGATTATGTAATTTGTGAATCTACATATGGTAATAGATTACATAAGGATAGGAATGAGACTGTATTAGAATTACTATCTGCTATTCAAGGTGCTCAAAAGGTAGGTGGAAATGTATTGATTCCATCTTTTGCAATAGAAAGAGCACAGGAATTGCTGTATGAGCTTAATCTCTTTTTTGAAAACAAGATTATTGAAAATATTCCTGTATATTTAGATAGTCCAATGGCATCAAGAGCTACAGAAGTATTTAGACAGTATCCTAACTTCTATGATGAAGATGCAAAGAGATTACTAGAAAAAGGTGATGATCCTTTTGATTTTCCAGGATTACAAAAAATAGATTCTATAGAAGAATCAAAAAGATTAGCAGCAAAGAAAGGGGTAATAATAATTGCAGGAAGTGGTATGTGTACTGGGGGTAGGATATTACATCATCTAAAGAATAATATTGAAGATCCAACAACTCACCTTGTGATTGTTGGATATCAAGTTCATGGTACTTTGGGTAGAAGATTTGTTGATGGTGAGAAGGTTGTTAATATTATGGGTAAGGAGTATGAGAATAATGCTAAGCTATATACATTGGGAGGCTTTTCAGGTCATGGAGATCAAAGAGATTTGAGATATTGGTTAAGAAGTTTTGGTCATACTCCTAGGATAATATTTTTGGTACATGGAGATGAAGAAATAATATCGGATTTTTCTAAAAATCTTGCTGAGGAAATTAAAAATGATATATATATACCTGAATATCAAGAGGTAGTTACATTAGAATAGTATTATGGAAGAGTATAAGGAGATTACAAAAATATATAAGGATATACAAAATTTGAACATTCAAGGTGCAACCAATGTTGCCATTGCAACCTTTGAAGGGGTTAAACTTTACATAGAACAGAGTAGACAACAGGACTCTAGTCTGTTTTACAATGAATTTTTAGAGATTGCACAGAAGCTTGCAAATGCAAGAATGAATGAGCCATTAGCAAGGAATGGGGTAAAGTTCGTGAAATATTCTTTAAAGAAAAAATATCCCGTTTTACCAGAAATAAATATTATGAAACGAGAGATATCTCAGTTATGTGATGACTATTTGGACATGTTAAGTGGATTTAAAGAAAAAGGGAGTAAAAAACAATTAGTAGAGAAGTGTGCTCCGCTTCTAAAAAATTTTGATAAAATATTTACTCATTGTCACTCTTCTACAGTTGTTTCTTTGATAATAGAACTCTCTAAAGGAGATAGTAATTTTGAAGTAGTGTGTACTGAAACAAGACCTCGTTTTCAGGGAAGAACTACTGCAAAAAATCTTTTGGCTGCTGGTATCAAAACAACATTGATAGCAGATAGTGCAGGAGAGTCATTCATAATAGGTAGGGGATCTGTTCCAGTAGATGTTGTATTGATAGGTTGTGATCAGATAACTGCAAAAGGTCATGCAATAAATAAGATAGGTAGTTGGGGATTAGGAGTAGCTGCCCACTATGCTGGAAAACCGTTGTATGTTGTGACTCCATTATTAAAAATAGATCCTGATTCTTTCCATCATTCAGTTGAAATTGAAGTAAGGGAAGATAAGGAGTTGTGGTCTGAAGCTCCAAAGGGTTTACATATGTTTAATCCTGCATTTGAAATTGTTGATAGTATGTTGATAACGGGATATGTAACCGAATTTGGTATCTTAAAACCTAATGAAGTTGATAGGGTAGCTCAGGAAAAATATCCTTGGTTACTAGAAGAATAAATTTATATATATACAACTATGTCATTCTATTTAAGAAGCAAGAATCTGGATCTTGGTGAAGATGATGATTTTAATATTGTACTTAATCGTAAAGATGCAGAGAGATTAGGAGTGAGGGAGGGAGAAATTGCAGTAATTGGTCTTGGTGAAATAGAGCTACATGCTAATGTTATGGAAACAGATTCTAAAGTCGCAGAGGGAGAGATAGGACTATTTGAAGAAGTTTGGAAAGATTATCACATAGATAATGGGTATTCTGTATTTGTTGATATACCCCAACCTAGTAAATCATTAGAAGCTATAAGTAGGAAACTTTTAGGTCATGATTTAACAGAAAAAGATTTGGAACAGATAATGGCTGATATTGGTTCAAGAAAGCTTAGAGAAACAGAGATAGCTTTCTTCATTTCTACATTTTTTAATCCAGGATTTAATGATAATGAAATATACTGGATGACAAAAGGTATGGCCGAATCAGGAGATGTACTTTCTTTTAAGGGTATAAGAGGAAATGGAGATCTAGTTGCTGATAAACATTCAATAGGTGGAGTTGCTGGAAAAGCTATTACTCCTACATTAGTTCCAATACTTGTAGCTGGTGGGTTAATAGTTCCTAATACTTCAACAAGAGCTATAACATCTCCCGCAGGGACATCAGATATTTTAGAGGTTGTTATGCCTATAGCTCTATCAAAAGAAAGAGTTATGGATGTTGTTAAGCAAACAGGAGGTTGTATGATCTGGGGTGGGTCTCTTGAGCTTTCTCCCGCAGATGATGTCATTATTAATGTAGAAAGATCATTAAGAATACAGGAATTTCAAAAAGTATTGGTAAGTATTGTAGCTAAGAAGATATCCATGGGTGTAACAAATATTTTGATAGATCTACCGTATGGAAAAGGGTCTAAAGTGGAGAATGCTGATGATGTAGCAATGTTAGATAGGGAGTTTAAGAAACTATTTAAGAAATTTAATATAGAATGTGAAACCATCAAGAGAGTGATTAAAGGACCTGATGGGAGGAGTGTAGGGCCTAATCTTGAAATAAAAGAGGCATTGAAGATATTAGAGAGACATGAAGACAAGTGTGAGGAGTTAGAGGATGTCATCATAGAAATGGCGACTAGGTTGTTTGAGAATACAAAGGTAGTACCAAGAGGGGAGGGGAAGAAATTTGCTCAGGAAATATTGGATTCGGGTAAGGCATTGGATAAATTCTGGGAAATAGCTTTTGCTCAGGGAGCGATAAGGAAACTCAATTCTGAGGATATTAAGCATGCCAATCTAGAGTATGATCTTCTTTCTGATAGGGATGGAGTTATAAAGACGATTGATAATACACAGTTGGTAAGTATAGCTAGAGGTTTAGGAAATCCAAATATAAAGGAGGCTGGTTTATATATACATAAAATGCCAGGAGAAAGTGTTAAAAAAGGAGATAAATTGATTACCATATATGCAACAACAGAGAGCAGATTGGAGAATGGTAAGAGTTTAATGGATATAGAAAAGATATATACATTTAGGTAGTAGAAGATTTTTTTCTTCCCTTTTTAACAAAGTATGTAATTACAGATATCCCTATTATCAGTACTGTCAATACAATTAGTATTGGAACTGTAATAATTAGAGCTTTTCCAAAAGTGGTAGTTTTTAACATAGTAGAACTAAATATCCCTATACTTGGAGATAGTTCTGATATCTCCTCCTTACTTACTAAATCAGCATACGATTTTAATTTATTAAGCTGTATCTCATCTGATACTCCATATACTTTTACTGTATAACCCTCTGAAGTTAAATTCTTAATATTGTTCGCAGAATATACTCTAATATTAGATAAAGAATCATCATTAAATACTTCCCATATAACCCTGTCCATCATCTGTCCAATCTTCATATTATCACTCTCAAAAGTTGGATCTACAGATAACCAACCATAATCGGGGACCCATATCTGTACCCATTGATGTCTAACTTGTTCTTCTGGAATTTGTTCATCTAAGTTTGCATAACCAATAGCTACTCTTGAAGGTATCCCTTGTGACCTAAGTAGTGAAATCATTAAATCTGCATATTCCATACATACAGAAGGACCTCCAAGTAGTGCAGCTTTAGCACCAATTCTCTCATTCTCTGACGAGGCTTTCTGTTGGTCATACTCTAAACTATCATTAACAAACTTATAATCAGATTTTATGACATCTAAAAGACTCTTTTGATCTTTCTTCAAAGTAGCTGCTTCCTGTTGAATAAGTTCATCATTAACTTCCCAATACTTTGTTGAAGAAAGATATCTCTTAATATATTGACTACCTTTAATTTTCTCCAAATATTCTGAATAGTTCATATCATAGGATGGAGATTCTTCTTTTAATTCATCTTGATTTACCAGTATATATCCATCAATTTTAATAATGCTTTCTTGATTAGCAGGAACTTCAAAAAGAGCCAAAATATTTCCTTCAGAATCCCTATAGATATCGGAAGGTGTAGGAGAGACATTCTCAAAATATACTTTTTGATTAGTTTCAGAAAATTCTCTTGGCAAAGATAGCTCATATATATTTGTAGAGAGAGCTTTGAAAACCTCTGAATACTTCTCTGGAATTAAGGCATCTGTCTTTACTGTTTTATATTCCAATTCAAATCTATACAGAGCAGATGTTCCAAACTCAAGATATGGAGAATTCCCAATCCTTTCGGCTTGGTTGAAATAGTAGTAGTTTTTTTCATTCCTTTCTTCTTTAGTAAATGTTGGGAAAGCCTTAGAAAGTGGTTGTATATTTGAATCTGTAACTATGGAAAAGTAGTAATTAAAAAGTGTAGTTGTTCCATTTTCTTCATCTTTTCTTTCAAAAACAGTATCTGTTGGTAGGGATGTACCAATTATGTTAACAAAATTACCTACTTTTGTGATTAAATCATGGGTATTATAGGTAATAAATATTTTATAATCAGAGGATGGAGTAGTAGTTTTGTAATTAGGAATACTTACAAAAATTCCCTCTCCTATATTCTTTTCTTCTACAGAGTAGTTAACCTTACCCCCTTTATCATCCTTTATAGAAAGAGAACTCAATTTATACCCTCTTTCAGTTCTAATTTCCTCCTCTTTTGCATTAGAGATATCTGGAATATGAAAGGTCTTCTCTCCTGATGCAGGGAAATAGTAGCTACTATTTTTAACTGTACGAATGTAGGTTGTAGTTACAGTAACAAAGTCATTTCCTGTTATATATGATACCTCCGTAGATGTATCTATAATAAAATCTGCAGAAGCAGCATATACAGAAAAGGGTAGTAATGTGCTAAATAATACATATATCCAGATGATTATTTTTCTAAAAGTATTCATTTATTTTAGTGAGGTTAAAAGGATTAACTGTAAATAATAGCATATATCATATCTTTATTTATTATTATATAATCCACACATGTCAATTAAACAATCACATTCATTTTCTTTAGGTATAGTAGGGCTTCCGAATGTTGGAAAATCTACCATATTTAATGCTTTAACGGATATGTCTGTACCTGCAGAAAATTTTCCATTCTGTACCATAGACAAGAATATTGGTGTAGTGGAAATTCCTGATGAAAGATTAAGAAAAATGGCTAAACATTTTAATGCAAAGAAGGTTGTACCTGCAGCTATGACATTTGTAGATATTGCAGGATTAGTAAAAGGGGCTTCTAAGGGAGAGGGATTAGGAAATCAGTTTCTTTCTCATATTAGAGAGGTTGATTTAATACTGTATGTGCTAAGAGCTTTTGAGAGTGAAAGTATCTCTCATGTGTATGATAGGGTTAATCCAGTAGAAGATTTTGAAATAGTACAATCGGAATTAATTCTTAAAGATATTGAAAGTGTAGAGAAGAGAATAGGGTCTGTAGAGAAAATGAGTAGGATAGGGGATAAAGAGGCTATAAGAGAATATGAATTATTAAAGAAAGTATTAGAGAATTTAAACAATGAAATTCCAGTAATTGATATGAATCTTACAGAGGAAGAAAGAGAAATAATATATGAACTTTGGCTACTTACAAGTAAAAAGAGATTATTCATACTTAATAGTAAAGCGGGATTAAATACTGAGGATGTAAACAGGTGGAAAGAGATATTGGAAGAAAAAACTAAGGATACTGTTCTAATAGTAGATGTTAAGCTTATTAACGATATGACTAGTATGTCAGAGGAGGAGGTAAATGAGTATATTTCTATGTTAGATGAAGAACCTACCACTATGAAAGACATTATTATAGCAGCATTTAAATGTTTAGATTTAATAACCTTCTATACAGGATCTGAGAAAGAGTGTAATGCTTGGAGTATTGTAAATGGTAGTACAGTAAAACAGGCAGCAGGTGTTATACATACTGATTTAGAAAAAGGATTTGTAACAGCGGATGTTGTAAATCTGGATAAGATGTTAGAGGTAGGAGGGTGGGTTAATGCAAAGGATAAGGGGATTGTAAAGAATCATGGAAAGGAATATATAGTTAAAGATGGTGATTATATTATTATATTGGCTAATAAGTAGTATTTTGATATTTCCTTCCCATAATGTTAAAATTAAGATACATAAGGTTTGGAATATGCAAGAGGATTGTTGTACAAAGTAACATTTTCTGCTAAAATCCATCTCGTTATACTTAAATATTAGTTTACTAATTAATGTTGGTTAAAAAAGTTAATAAGCTTAAGAATTATGAAATGATGGTGGCTCTAAAACCACTATTACCTGATGATGTAAGAAAAGAAATTCATAAAGAGTTTGTAGATTTAGTTTCCAAAGATGGTGGAGAGGTATTGGATGTTGATGTATGGGGTAAAAGATATCTTTCATACAAGATTAAAGGTCATAGTGAGGGATACTATATGGTATATGACTTTAAAGCATTTCCAAAAGATATTGCAGAGATAGAGAGACAGATGAAACTTAAATTAGAGGTTCTTCGTTTTATGATAGTAGAGGTGGAAGATGTTAGTACAATAGGTAAAAGTATAAAAAAGAAGGAAATAGAAATTTAATAGAAATTTAATAATTGCGGTGTATAGTTTAAGGTAAGTTAAATTATAAATAATATAAATAAAATGGCAGCAAGATCTTTAAATAAAGTTATCCTAATCGGAAACTTAACAAGGGATCCAGAGATGAGATATACAAACTCTGGAACACCAGTAGTTACATTTGGAATGGCTACAAATAAGTCTTGGAAAGATTCAGAGGGGGAAACTAAAGAGTTAGCAGAGTTCCATAATTTAGTTGCATGGAATAAGATGGCTGAAATATGTCAGCAATTACTTGCAAAAGGAATGAAGGTATATGTTGAGGGGTCACTAAATACTAGGTCATGGGAGGGTGATGATGGTGTTACAAGGTATAAAACAGAGATAAGGGTAGATGATATGATTCTTCTTGATAGTAAAGGGAAACAGGGAGTAGGAATGGAAGAGGGTGGTAATACTGAAAAGAAAGAAGAGAAAACAGAAGAGGTTGAGGAAGTAGAGGAAGAGGATAAAGAGGAAGCTCCTGATGAAGATCCTTTGGAAGAAGATTTGCCTTTTTAATTTAGAAATTAATACTTAAATGGCTGAGGAAGAGAAGAAAATAGAAGAAACAGTAGCAACTCCTACATTGGAGGATGTTTTTGATGAAACTAAAATAACCGAGGATGAGGAAGTCTTTGGACATAAAAAAGCACCAAGGAGGAGAAAGAAGATTATTCAAAATCTTAAGTGTCCATTATGTGAGTCTGGTGTTAAGAGTATTTCATACAAGGATGTATATCAATTGAAAAAATTTACATCTGTAAGGGGTAAATTTATATCAACAGAGAAGTCTGGAGTATGTAATAAGCATCAGAGACAACTTAAAAATGCAATAAAAAGGGCAAGATATATGGCACTTCTACCATACTCTTCTAATGAATAAGTGTAATAAGATTAGAATATATAGGGGATCGGAAGATCCCCTTTTTTATTAAGATATTTGTATATTTTTAGTTCCTAATGATAATATAAATAGGTGATGGATAAGAACGAATTAAATCAAATATACTCGGATTTACACAGTTCTCCTGAGGTTAAAAGTGCTGTCGATAGATTAAAAGCTAGGGGTGAAGATGTAAAGGGTGATATTAACAGTCGAGTAGATACATACATAAGTAGATTGGAGGAAATTTTCGATGTAGATGATGAAAAAAAGCTTGAAAGAAGAGAGGATATTGTAAAGAACTGGCTATATAATAAATATGTAATCAAAGAGGATAATATCCCCGAGAGTTATTTTAACCTACAGAAAAAATTAATAAGGGAGAGAGGTTACGGTGATGTAGAGATTGACGATAATACTAAAAACGAATTATCACAGGTTTTAATTCAAGATCAGAAAGACAGTCTTGATGAATGGTTTGAATATATTAAAACGGAACAACTCCCATCTTGGTTTAAATATTATGTACTAAGAAGTTCATTGAAACTTGCAGAGTATGACAAAGGTACAGGTGAATATCCCAAAAGAAGTAGAGGAACAGTAAAGAAGTTTCCAGAAGTTGACAGGGAAGCTCTTTCATATCTTTATGAGGCTCTAAATTCTAAGTATGGTAAGAGTGGTGGCGAGGTAGAGGGGGAAATTGATAGTGGGGTGCAGAGGCTATTGGATAGAGAGACTAATTTTGCAAAATTATATGCATATATAATTGAAAATGTTAAAGGTATCTCTGATTCAGAGAAAGAAATTACAGAAGGTAAATGGGTAAAGTATAACCAAGGAGATAATCCAGATAAGTTAGTATCTTCATTAAGAGGTAAGGGTACAGGATGGTGTACTGCTGGAGAAAGCACTGCAAAAACACAACTGGAAACAGGAGATTTTTATGTTTACTATACAAATAATTCTTCTGGTAATCCTGTGAACCCAAGAGTAGCTATTAGAATGGAAGGAGGAGTTGTAGCTGAAGTACGAGGTATTATGGGAAAAAAACAAGAATTAGAACCTAAAATGATGGATATAGCTAGAAATATGTATCATCAATTACCTGGTGGAGAGAAGTTTGAGAAAAAGGATAACGATATGAGGTATTTAACTGAAATAGAGAGAAAAGTTTCTTCAGGAGAAGAATTATCTGTAGAAGAGCTAAGATTTCTTTATGAGATTGATTCAGAAATTGAGGGTTTTGGTTATGGTGAAGATCCTAGAATAAGAAAGTTAAGAGGTATGAGGAATATGAAAAAGGATTGTTGTTTAATATTTAACTGTTCAGAAGATCAAATTGCTAGTAATATGTCTGAGATTAATAATAATACTGTCGTATTACTTGGAGATTTTATAGGTAAGGAGATAAATTATGTTCCCAAAAATCTTCTTTATATAAGTGGAGATGCAGACTTTAGAGATTCTCAGATAACAGATTTAGGTAACTTAACAAGTATAGGTCTGTATGCAGACTTTAGAGGTTCTCAGATAAGAGATTTAGGTAATTTAACAAGTATAGGTCTGTATGCAGACTTTAGAGGTTCTCAGATAAGAGATTTAGGTAACTTAACAAGTATAGGTGGGGGTGCAGACTTTGGAGATTCTCAGATAACAGATTTAGGTAACTTAACAAGTATAGGTGGGGATGCAAGCTTTAGAGGTTCTCAGATAACAGATTTAGGTAATTTAACAAGTATAGGTATGTGTGCAGACTTTAGAGATTCTCAGATAACAGATTTAGGTAACTTAACAAGTATAGGTCTGAATGCATACTTTGAAAATTCTCAGATAAGAGATTTAGGTAACTTAATAAGTATAGGTCTGAATGCATACTTTGAAAATTCTCAGATAACAGATTTAGGTAACTTAACAAGTATAGGTAGGGATGCAGACTTTGGAGATTCTCAGATAACAGATTTAGGTAACTTAACAAGTATAGGTAGGGATGCAGACTTTGGAAATTCTCAGATAACAGATTTAGGTAACTTAACAAGTATAGGTAGAAATGCAGACTTTGGAAATTCTCAGATAACAGATTTGGGTAACTTAACAAGTATAGGTAGAAATGCAGACTTTGAAAATTCTCAGATAACAGATTTAGGTAACTTAACAAGTATAGGTGGGAGTGTAGACTTTAGAGGCTCTCAGATAACAGATTTAGGTAACTTAACAAGTATAGGTATGGATGCATACTTTGGAGATTCTCAGATAAGAGATTTAGGTAACTTAACAAGTATAGGTGGGAGTGCAGACTTTAGGGATTCTCAGATAACAGATTTGGGTGACCTTGAATATATAGGAAGAACTGTTTATTATGATGAGCATAATGAATTAATAAAGAAACTTCTTAGAAAGAAAAAGTTTATTACTTAAAATCCTTTATTATTTAGTATAATCAATATCCCTTTTTTATTGAAAAGATAACTACTTTTCAGTAATATATTATGATAATGTCAAAACTGCCTTTACTTGAAAAAAATGCATACCTAAGCATTATTATAAAAGACAACGGTGTTTGGTCTCACCTAGCATATACAGATTATAATGTAGGTAGAGAGTACATACTCTCTGATTTTACAGATTTAAGTCCACTTAGATATAGATTAGATGATGAAATTTTTACAAAAAATTTCTGGTTTGAATACTTTGATAATCTTGAAAGTGTATTTGATTGGAATCTAGTAGATAGAAGTCGTGAAGCTGTTTTTACATTCAGAAGATTTAAAAATGAAGGAGATGGTTTAACAGGAATTAGGATGCAAATAGACGATAATCAGAAATTCCTTGAAAAAATATTTCATTCTGTAAGAGATTTCTCAAATGATGTATCTCTTAGAGTAGTAGATGATCAGTATATATCAAATCTATTAAGTAGTTTGATAGATAAAAGTGAGTATGATGATTTGATGTATATAGATATGGATATAATGGATTTTTCGGTATTTAGGATGAATAAGGTGTATGATAAGAAAGAAAGGAAAGAGAAAAAGGTTTTTTCTCAGGCTAAAATTAATTGGTCAAATGAATTAGATGTTATTGATTCAGTAAAAGATTCTCGATTAAAAGCATTCCTTGCTACAGATTTAGGAACTGAAAGTATATATAACTATTGGAGTAATTTTGTACTAAATAAAACATTCTTTTCAGAAGATCCTAACTTAATGGATATATTGAGAGCATACTGTACAATACAGAGCCATTCAATATTTAGGGATAATAGTGAGAAATTGGAAGGTTTTGGTATTAGTGGAAAAGAAAGTGCAATAATAATATCTGGATATATACCGAGAATATTAGGTAAATCAAAATCACTACTTACATTAATAGATGGTTTGGAAATGTCTGGAAATTTCGATTGCTATTGGGATTTGGAAGCCAAGTTACTTTCTTATGGAAAAAGCTATATAGATGGTACTGATTCTACAGATATAATATTGACAAGAAAAGAGGTATTCTCTTTACTCACAAGAGTAATTATTCCATACTCAAAGCCTGTTAAGGCATCTAATAAGGTTATTCTTTCTGGAACTACCCAATCTTTAAGTGAAGGAAAAAATGAATTCTATGCTTTCTCCTCAGAGTATTCATATATTGAACTTCCTCCTCATGAGGATAAATTAGTAATAGAAGGAGAATTTAAAAATGGAGCATATATGATTCCGAATAGGGAAAAATTTTTTGGCTTTATCTCTACTCCTGACAACAAAAAATATGAATCTATACTTGTAGATGGAAGAATTAGACCAATAGTATATGGTCCTGATAGCTATTCAAATAAACTAAAATTACAGACATGGATTAAATGATAGTTAAGCATAAGATATTTGAAAAATATGATAATTATGTATTCAATATTCCATATAAGTCTGGGGACAGAGTTTTGGTAAATAGGGGAGATAGGATAAATCCTGGTACAGATATTCTGTTAAAAAATCAAAGCCATATTAAACACTCTTTCTATCTACCTGAACAGATAGGTGCTGAAGTTACAAAGATTCATAATTATATTAATTGTATAGATGGAGAATTTGTTAATAAAGGAGATGTTTTAGCCCAAAAGGTTGTTTCTGGAGGTCTTAATGTTAAAAAATTAATATCTCCAGAACAGGGTGTTATTGATCTCTCAAGATTAAGTAATGGGTATATAGACCTTCTGGGTGAAGAGAATGAAATATTGGTACAGAGTAAATTTAATGGAGTTGTAGAAGAAATTAATCCTGTTGATGGAATAAATATACTTTCTAGTGCATATGCATTAGATCTTTTAACAATATCAGATATTTTGTTAAGAAAGGGTAGAGAAAGGAAATTAATAGGAGAGTTTGTGGTACTTGGAGAAGGGAAAGATCTTCTACTGAAGGCAGGAGAAGAGAGCTATCGAGATAAAATTGTTTTTGTTGGTAAATATCTTCATTCTGAACTGCTACAGGATCTTTTCAAAAAAGGAGCAGCATTTGTGCTTACATATTCAATGAATTATGAAGATTTTAGAAAACAGGGGCTACCAGTTGGAGTAATTGGTGGGTTTGGGGAAATGTATACGAGTAAAGAGATTCTAAAACTTATATCTACAATGGATGGTAAATTAGTTGTTGTAGACTATGATGAAAGTCAGATGTTTTTTGTTACAGATGATTCTGTGCTTAAAACCGAGAATGAGATTTTTGTTAAAAATGCCGTTGGTAGTAGGGTAATATCTCGTTCTCTTTCAATTTACGGAATGTTAGGTACAATACTATCTATGGAAGATGAACAGTATGCTACTGTAGAGTGGGAGGGTGGCCAAAGAAGTATTGTAAATATCGCTAATGTCGAATTTATCTCTTTTTAGAGTATAATAAGTACTGATTTTAATTAAGCAAGAAATAATGTGAGAACAGCTACAAAACAGAATCGTAAAAACAGTAATATTATTGGTTTAGGAATACTTCTAGTATGTGTTTTTACATTAGGTTTAGTTGTTGGTAGAAGTGTGGATACAGATACATCTTTCTTAGATATAACTTCATCTAAGGATTTGGATCTATCAATGTTTTGGAGTGTTTTAAACATAACTAGAGATAGTTATGTGGATTCTTCTAAGATGAAAAAAGAAGATTTGGTATATGGTGCTATAAAGGGAATGGTTAGTTCCTTAGATGACCCAGCAACCGTTTTTCTCACTCCAGAAGAAACAGAAGAGTTTAATTCTGCAAGTGAAGGAAAATATTTTGAAGGAATAGGTGCAGAGTTGGGATATGACAATGGACAAGTAATAGTGGTAACACCATTGGAAGGTTCTCCTGCGAAAGAAGCCGGAATTAGACCTGGTGATTATATTTTAAAAATAGGTGATTATGAATTAACATCTGAAGATACAGTATATGATGCAGTATCAAAGATAAGGGGGAAATCAGGAACAGAGGTTGTACTAAATATTCTTCATAGAGGTGATTTAAAGCCTGTTGATATAACAATTACTAGAAAAGAAATAACAGTTCCGAGTATTACATTGGAATATAGAGGGGAGAATAATGATATTGCTTTATTAAAAGTTAGTAGGTTTACAGAATCTACATATTCAGAATGGGTTAGAAATTGGGATTCTAAGGTTACTGAAATCATTAATTCTAAGACAAGTAAGATGATATTGGACTTGAGAGGAAATCCAGGTGGATTTTTTGATGCAGCCATATATGCAGGAGATGAATTTCTTCCAGAAGGTTTTATAATATCAAAACAGAGTGATGGTAAAGATAACACTCGGGAGTATACTTCTACAACAAAAGGGAATTTAGAGGATATAGAGGTAGTAGTTTTGGTAAATGAAGGTAGTGCATCTGCCTCTGAGATTTTAGCAGGAGCTTTACAAAATGCGGGTAGGGCTAAAATAGTTGGAGAAAAAACATTTGGTAAAGGTACTGCACAGAAGATATATGACCTTTCTGATGGGTCTTCTCTACATCTCACTACATTAAGATGGCTACTTCCTAATGGAGAACAGATAAGTAGAGACAATTCAGTAAAACCTGATATTGAGATTAAATTAACAAATGATGATTTTGTTAGAGGATCAGACCCCCAGCTTATAAAAGCTTTGGAGATGTTAACTAAATAAATTTTTAATGCTAAAAATTATGGAAGAAAAGAATGATAAAAAAGGTGAAGTTCCTGTAGAGAAGAAAAATATTTCTATTGGGAAATCAGCTAGATGTGTGTGTACAATAGTTGGAGTTTCTTTAATAATTTTAGTAACTCTTTTTATTCCTCTTGCTTCTGGATATTTAGCAATTAAATATTCAACTCCGATACGGGAGTATCTTGTTAAACTTTTGGATAAAGATGATTCTGTCTCAGAAGAAAAGAGGATTATTATAACTACAGAGGAGAATGCAGTAGTAAGTATAGTTGAACAAGCTTCACCATCTGTTGTAAGTATTGCAATCTCAAAATTAACTCTTTCTCAAGATCAAGGATTAATCGATCAAAGTAGTAAAATTGGTACAGGATTTGTGGTAAATAAAGATGGTGTAATAATAACAAATCAACATGTTGTATCCGATTTAACAGCAGAGTATAAGGTTGTAACACAGGATGGAAAAGAGTACTCAGTAGATGAGGTTCTAAGAGATGATTTAAATGATGTTGCTTTAATAAAGATTAATCCAGATGGTGATGAGCTTAAAGAATTACTGTTGGGAGATTCAGAGAATTTATTAGTTGGACAGAGTGTTATTGCAATAGGAACACCCTTAGGAGAGTATGCAGGAAGTGTAACTACGGGTATTATTAGTGGATTAAATAGGTCTGTGACAGCAAGTTCTGGATGGTTTGGTGCTACATCTAAAACATATGAGAATGTTATACAAACAGATGCCGCTGTTAATCCTGGAAACTCAGGAGGTCCATTACTTAATTCTCAAGGAGAGGTAATAGGTATTAATTTTGCAACAACATCTGGAGCAGATAATATTTCCTTTGCAATACCGATAAATAAAGTAAAAAGCAGAATAGATGAATATAGAACATATGGGAAATTCATAAGACCATACTTAGGTGTAACATATCAAATGATTTCTCAATATGAAGCCCTTTACTATACAGATGTTGTCCCCGGCGCATTAGTTCTTAGGGTAGACCCAACATCTCCTGCATATGAAGGAGGACTTCGAAGAGGTGATATCATAACAAAATTCGGAGAGTATGATGTTGATAAATCTCTAGGAGAAATTATTCAACAACATGAAGTAGGTCAGGAAGTTGAAATAAAAATTATGAGGAAGTCTGTTGAGGAAACAGTAAAAGTTGTACTAGGAGAGATGGATTAAGAGAAATCTGTTTAATTCTCTATAATCTTTTATAATATTATATTTATATTGACTAAATAACTTTTCTACCATTTCTAAGGTAGATGGTTCTATTTCAATGAGTAGGGTAATAGAATATTTAGAAATATTCTTCTCCTCTAGCTGCTTTAATAACTCTCTGTAATAGTTAAGTCCGTCTTTCCCACCATCTAGTGCTTCTCTGGGTTCAAAATCTTTAACACTTCTATCCAAATTTCTATACATATCAGTTGGTATGTAGGGTAGGTTAGCTATTATTAATGAATTATTTTTAATAAAATGCTCTTTTAACAAATAATCCTTTCTAAAGGAGATTTTTTCGTTAACATTATGTAACATGGAATTTTCTTTAGCACTCTCTAATGCTTCTAAACTTATATCAGTCCCAATAAATTTGAAGTCATTTTTATCACAGAAAATTTTAGCAAGGGAAATAATTATACAACCACTACCTGTTCCAACATCTATGACACAGTTATATTGAGAATTAGACTCCAGAAATTCTTTTGATATATCAACAATCTGTTCTGTTTCAATTCTAGGTATTAAAACAGAATTGTTAATTTTGAATATATTACCGTAGAACTCTGTTTTTCCACAAATATATTCCCAAGGCTCATAATTAGAAATTCTTTTAAGAATATCTTTGATCTGAACACCTGTCTCTTTCGCATATGCTAAAATTTCATTGGAAATTCTCTCTATATCAAAATATCCATACTCTTTAAGAACTTCTTGTATTTGGCAAATGACTTTTAGTTCACTTTTCACTTTCCTCTTGATTCCTTAACAATTCATTCATAATTCCTTCTCTAACATCGTTAATCAACTCATCTAAATTACCATTTAATACAGATTCTATGTTAAACCAAGATTTTTTTATCCTATGATCTGTTATACGATTCTGTGGGAAGTTATATGTCCTTATCTTCTCTGCCCTCATTGCAGAACCAATTAACTTCGACCTCATAGAATCCCTTTTACTATCCTCCTGCTCCTGCTTCATGTCGTATAACCTTGCTCTTAGTATTGTCATAGCTTTCTCCTTGTTCTGTGCCTGATGCTTAGTCTCCTGACAACTAACAACCAAATTAGTTGGTAAATGGGTTATTCTAACAGCTGAGTCTGTTTTATTTACACACTGTCCTCCAGCTCCTGATGCCCTCATAACTTCGATTTTTAAATCTTCTGGATTAATCTGTATATCAACCTCTTTGACTTCGGGTAGGATAGCCACAGAAGCTGTAGAAGTATGTATCCTACCTGAAGATTCAGTAGTAGGAACTCGCTGAACTCTATGTACACCACTTTCATATTTCATATCTCTAAAAACATTCTTCCCTTCTATATGTGCTATTACCTCCTTATACCCTCCAGATTCAGACACACTACTATGTATTATTTCCATATTCCAACCTCTATTAGCAGAGAAACCCTTATACATTCTAAAAAGATCTGCAGCAAAAAGTGTAGCCTCATCACCTCCTGCTCCAGCCCTTATTTCCAAAATAGCTGACTTATTGTCATCATCATCCTCAAACTCTCTTGATATCTGTAATCTCTTAATTTCTTTATCCAATTCCTCAATTCTTTCTTCTAAGACAGATACCTCTTCAATTGCCATCTCCCTTATTTCAGGATCATTCTCATTTTTAGACATTAACATAGCATCATTATAATTTTTAATACTAACCTGTATATCTGATATATTTTTTGCAAGTTCAGAATAGTATCCCAAATCAGAACTTAATTGAGATATCTCATGAACATTTTCTTTTACACTCGCTTCTGAAATTTCTTTTTGTAATGAATCTGCCTTTTCTTTTGCTTTATTCTCTCTATATTTTTTTTCTAATACAGCAATATCCATAATGGATAATATCACTTTAAATTATTTAAGGGAATTTGTTACTTAGAAACTTTTGCGTTCTCAAGCATATCTCTAAGTGTAAGGGTAGAAGCAGGTTTACTTCCAGCCTCTTCAATCTTCTTTCTTCTTTTCTCCATCTTCTCCTTTTTACTCTTAAAAGACAGAGTCTTAGACTTAGCAACTCTCTCTTCAAACTTTCTTACAAGATTATCTGTATCTACAATCTTTTGTTCTCCAGTATAGAAAGGATGGCATTTTGAACATATCTCAATAGTTATACTATCTTGCTCCAATGTAGAACCAGTCACAAAACTATTCCCACATGAGCATGTGATTTGCAATTGATTATTATACTTTGGGTGTATATCTTTCTTCATAACGAGTGTGATTATATCAGAACATAATAGGGGAGTAAAGGAAAATTTTTAATCTTCAAATTTCTATTTTAATATGATACTGTTAATGAAATATGAAGAATTTTTTAAAGAATCCATTTTTCTTACTGTTTCTGTTTCTAAGCATTGATGTACTTATAATACTTTTACATCTGATATTTCCTCAAATGACCGTTTTTCACTTAGATTATGAATCTAACCTCCCAACAGTATATCAAGGTTCTAAATTAATATTTTGTGCAACTGTATCACTTTTAATTCTATGTTTAATATATTTAAAGAAGGGGACTTTAAAAAGGGAATGGTTCTGGGCTTTGCTTTCCGCTATGACTTTCTTCTTGGGTATAGATGAAATGGGACAACTTCATGAAAATGTCCCTACATATATGAAAGAAATAATTGGGAAAGGTGCTATTCAATATGAAAGTAGTATTGTTGAATTAGGATACACATCTACAACTTGGCTTCCATATTACATAGGTCCTTTCATCCTACTTACCTTCGTCGTAGCATACTTTATTGTTAGATTCACCAAAGAGAAAATTCTAAACATCTGGATGCTAGGAGTTGGATGGGGATTCTTCCTCCTTACCATTGGTGTTGAATATGTAAACACTATGCCACATATTATGTTCCAAGAGGGATACAATACATATGTAATCATAGAGGAATCTTTTGAAATGTTTGGTGCAACATTCATACTTGCATTTGCACTAGCTGTATTAATAGAGAAAATAGCTTCTTTTAGAAAAGTATAATTTTAACCCTTTGATGCAAAAGGAGTTCATGATATATTGTATGTATGAAATATCCGAAAAGTATTCAGAACAGAATTAAAAGAGTTGAAGGACAGGTTAGAGGTGTTAAAAAAATGATTCTCTCTTCAGAAAATGACACAAAAGTAATGACACAACTTCAGGCAAGTATATCCTCATTGGAAAGTCTTAAAACAGAATTAATAAAGCAACAGATGAAAGAATCAATGGTAGAGGATGTCAGAAAATCGTTAGGTCTTATGGATTAATAAAGAAGTTACTGCCCCACAGAAGAATTTGATATACTTACATACTAATATATGTATTTAAAACTTTACTAAAAACAACATATGAAAATTAAAAAAGTTGGATGGACAAGTTTTCTTTTAACAAGTGATAATATTACAGTATTAACAGATCCTTTAATGTTGGTTAATTCTGGTGTAAATTTCCCAAAAACAAAAGCAGATGTATGTATATTTACAGCAGGTAAGGATCCAAAGAAGAGTATTTTGGAAGATAATAAGTTGGATAACAAAGTAGTGGGGGATAATAGGGAGAAGGTTATGGAAATTTATACTCCTGGAGAATATGAGATTGGAGGAATAATGATTAGAAGAGGAATAGGTGATAATTTCTACATTATTGATGAAAAAAATATTCGAGTAGTGTATATGGGAGGTACTGATAATTCATCTGATCCTAAAGATACAAAGGATTTGGGTGATGTTGATGTATTAATTATTCCTGTAGGAGATGGAGTTACATTTGTGGATTTTGACAAAATAGAAAAAATTATTTCAAATACAGATCCTGCAATATTGATACCTTGTGCATATAGGGAGGATGGAGGGAATAATAAAGATTTGAAAGGTAAGGAGGAATTTATAAAGCATTTTGGTTTTGCTAATGTTCGTGATGAAAACTATTTGAATGTTAATAAAAAGAGGGTAGAGGAAGAACAAACAGGAGTGGAAGTAGTATTTTTACAATAATTTAATATAGAAACAATGGAAAAAGTTCCGCCACAAAATATAGAAGTAGAACAATCATTACTTGGTTGTATGCTTGTAGATAAGGATGCAATAATTGCGGTATCAGGTTGGCTACTTCCTGAGCATTTTTATGATGACAGACATGTATTGATATATTCCAATATATTAGAGCTTTTTAATGAAGGTTTACCTGTTGATTTAATTACATTAACTGATAGATTAAAGAAAAAGAAGAAGTTAACAAATATTGGAGGTAGGGCATATTTGGCTGATTTGGCTACGATGGTTGCAACATCTGCACATGCTGAAGAGTATGGGGAAATAATTAAAGAGAGTGCAACAAGGAGAGGATTAATATCTGCAAGTAGGAATATAACAGAATTAGCGTTTAATGAATCCGTAAATATAGATGAAGTTATTGATAGATCTGAGAGGCAAGTTTTTGATGTGGCACAGAGTGGGACAAAGACCAATTTTGTTCATATTAAAGATTTACTTAAAGATGCCTATGAAAGAGCAGAAAGGGCTGACAAGGATGCAGCATATTTAGGAATATCTACAGGATTTAAGGATTTAGATGACCTGTTGGGTGGTTTTCAAAAATCTGATTTGGTGATACTTGCTGCTAGACCATCTGTAGGAAAGACAGCTTTGGCTCTTGATATGATGAGGCATGCTGCTTTGGTAGAGAATAAAACTGTAGCATTTTTCTCTTTGGAAATGTCCAAAACTCAGATTATGGATAGGTTACTTGGTATGCAATCGGGTATCCCTTTTTGGGAGATAAGGACAGGAAGATTGAGTGACAAAAAATTTATGAAATTGGCCGATACGATGGGAGAATTAGCAGATGCCAACATTTTCATTGATGATCAAGCTGGGCAACATATAAATGCATTAAGGACAAAAGCAAGGAGATTAGCTTTAGAGAGAGGTTTAGATATCATCTTTGTAGACTATCTTCAATTAATGCATGGAAATACTAAGGAGAGTAGGACTTTAGAGGTTGGTGAGATATCGCAGGGTTTGAAGAATATTGCCAAAGAATTAGATATACCTGTGGTGGGACTTTCTCAGCTTTCGAGGGCTATAGAGCAAAGGCAGAGTAGGAGGCCTCAGTTATCTGACCTTCGGGAGTCAGGCTCTATAGAGCAGGATGCCGATGTAGTTCTCTTTATTGATAGAGAAGAAGTCTGGGATCCAGAAACAGAGAATAAAGGTGTGGGAGAGTTAATAGTGGCAAAGCATAGAAATGGCCCTACAGGTCTTGTTAAATTGGCATTTGTTAATGAGATTGCAAGTTTCAGGAATTTATATAAATAGGGGTCTGTCCCTTCATTTAATCTAGATTTCATAATACTTTGTTATTCTGGAGTCATGCCAAGAAAGAAGCGTGATTTTAGAAAAAACTCCTATTATCACATATATAATCGGGGTAATAACAAAGCAATAGTATTCAGAGATTCTGATGACAAAAGGATTTTTCTGGATTTGCTATATAAATATAACCGATACTATAAAATCAAAATTAAAGCTTATTGCGTTATGGACAATCATTTCCATTTGTTGATAAAAACCGGGGTCTGTCCCTCTAAGTTATCCCTATTAATGCAACGTTTTATGACTGCCTACTGTATCTATATAAACAAAAAATACAAAAGGGTAGGTCATGTATTTCAAGGTAGGTATAATGCTAAATTGATTAAATCTCAAGAAGGTTTCGATCGACTAGTCAAATACATATTGGAAAATCCTGTAAAGGCAGGTTTTGTGAGAAGTGCAGGGGACTACAAATGGACAAGGGTCTGTCCCTAAAGTATAATTACGGCAAATGCAATAATGTCGGGGTCGAGTGGTGGAACTGGCAGACACGCGGGACTCAAAATCCCGTGCTAGCAATAGCATGAGGGTTCGATTCCCTCCTCGACCATATAAATATATTTTAATTAACATTAATTATGGAACAATTTATATTAGATTTTTTAGAGAGTGTAGGTAATATAAATTTCAAATTTGTTTGGAATATATTCCTGTACGCATTGATAGTGTTTTGGTTTGTCGTATTGTATTGGGTTTGGTTAGATTCTGGGGATAGGACATCTAATAGGAGTGTAAGATATTTGTATGTGCTTTTGGTCGCTTCATTAAATGTAGTTGGTTGGATAATATATTTAATTATTAGACCTACACAGACGATTGAGGAAATATATTGGGCAGATTTAGAGAGGAGGTATCTGAAGTATGAGACTGCAGAATTAGGAGATTGTCCAAAGTGTGGTACTCAACTTTATCCAGGTTTTACATTTTGTCCTAATTGTAAGTACAAATTGAAGAAAAGGTGTGAGAGATGTGAAGTTTTGGTTGATAAAAAGAATAAGTATTGTCCATACTGTGGGCAGGAGATGAAGAAAAAATCATCTACTGTAAAGGAATTAGTACCAACTCAGGAAGTTATGGAGAAGCAGATACAAGCTACTAAGGACGAGGCTACGGAAGTTGTTGAAGCTAATATGACAAGATATAGCACTAAAAAAGGGTTTTCAGTGAAAATAGGAGAATCAATTGTTAATGGATACAAGCTTATAATCGATAGAGGCAAAAGGTTTTTTAGTAAAGATAGTAAAGATAAGGGTATAGATGAAAAAGAACAGAAAGCTGCTAATGTCAATGGGAATTCCAAAAAGAAAAAGGGTAAGAAGTCTAAATAGTATCTGAGTTATGCTATCATAAAGGTATATAATTTAGTTCTTTGTAGTAGAGTTGTATCAAACTTTTATTGAACAATTTAGTAAACTTTTCTCTAAAATTCATCCAACATTTCTTTTCTCATTTGTAATAATTTTGGGATTATATATATTTTGGAGGGGTTGCTGGGAGAGTAGAAAGAATAATACTTCAATATTTGATGCCTTTTTTCTTTCTTTTGTTGCTGGATTGTTTACAGGAAGGATATCTTACATAATTACCCATTGGAGTGATTTCTCCTCATTTTTCTGGTATTGGTTGCCGTATGAGAAGTATGGTAATGAAATATTTTGGTTTAGAGTTCTCCCTTGGAGATTTTTTAGATTTTGGGATTGGGGGATAGATATTCTTTTGATGTTTGTCGGATTTCTTACATTTGCAGGTTTTTGGGTTATTTTTGTTAAGAAATGGAAGTGGAGTGAGCTTTTTAGCACAATATTCTTTACGGCTCAATCAATGTTGGGTATGTCATTTTTTCTTTTAGGAGGTGTGACAAAGAATGCTGCTTGGATAACTCAGGGTTTGGTTATGGTTTCGCTTCCGTTTCTGCTTTTCCTTCTGAAGAATTCTGTTAAGGCTGTAATGATGGGGAGCAAGGAACAGAAGGTTTTAACTGTATTAGATACTTTTTTTACACTTCTTCTAGTTACATATACAGCATATGTATATCTTTCTATAGATATTAGTAATATTGAAAGGGGGGGAATTATGTTTTTCCTTCTTTGGACGATATTGGGAATAATTTTTAATATAATAGGGAGAAAGAAGAAGGATAGTGTAACCATAGAAAGACTTTCTTCTGTAAGGGAGGTGTCTTCGATTGATATAAATCAGCCAATAAAATTACCTAAATAGGATATGATCAAAGTATCTAGGGAGTATGCAGGAAAAAGGTTAGATATTTTTCTTTCAAAATATTTGGAAAGTATTGGTTATGTTGCATTAACTCGTACTGCTTTAAAATCTAATTGGTCTGATTTAGTTACAGTTAATGGTAGGATACAGAAACCAGGATATAGAGTGAGTGAGGGAGATGAAATTTTGGTAAATGAGGATAGAATTAAGGAAATAGAGAATAGTATGGATACTGATGTAAGGATAGAGGCAGAGGAAGGAGATTTAGATATTGTTTTTGAAAATACTGATTTTTTAGTCATAAGGAAGGAAAAGGGAATAGTTGTGCATCCAGGGATTGGGAATAGAAGAAATACTTTAGCTAATAAAGTTCGTGGATATTTAGAGTCAAAGGGTGAGTATGACAAAAAGGTAAAACGAGCAGGAATTGTACATAGGTTGGATAAGGGGGTTTCAGGGTTGATAGTATTTGCTAAATCATACAAATCACAGAAATTTCTTCAGAAACAGTTTGAAGAGCATAGGGTTAAAAAGATATATCTTGCTAGAGTGGAATACTCTGAGTTGAAACCTGAGATAAGGGGATATTTTTCAAATAAGAAGAGGGGTCTGAAGAAAGAGATAGATACTGTTATAAAAAATAAATTTCTTTTAGATGATTCTTGGTATAAGGCTAGTGGGTATATAAGAAGAAGTTTAAGGAATAGGGTTAAGATGGAGTTTAATATTTTCAAGAGTGGGAATGCGAAGAGTTCTCTTTCATATATTAAACCTGTTAGTAAGCAGGAGGTGTTGGTGATGATAGAGACTGGTAGAATGCATCAGATTAGAGCTACATTAGAGTATTTAGGTATGGCAATAGTAGGGGATACTTTGTATGGGAATGGATCAGAAAGAAGTATGCCAGAGAGAATAGAATTAAAATCGATTTTGCTGAAATTTAAGGATATGGAAGGAAAAGATTTAATAATAAAAGATGTTTAGTATGAGAAAGAGAAGGAGAGTAAAAAAGGGGAAAAAACTTTTTAATTGGAGATTTTTGCTTTTCTCTGTATTGTTTTTGGGAATTACATCTTTGTTAATTTTCTCCCTTTTTACTCTTTTTAATATAAAGACAGTAGATCCAATAGAAGAAAATATTCCAGGGTATGGGATATTGTCTAAATCTGAGGATGTGTTAGAGAGTACTATTTTCATATTCGAAAGGGAGAAAAATGAGAAGAGAAGAATTGCTGATGTGTATGTATTTTTGAAAAATAGAGAGAAAGGGATTTCTTTGCTTATATATCTTCCTGGGTCTTTATATTTTAATGGTTTAGAAGAGAATTTTGGGAATTCGGTAGCGATATCATCTTTGAGGTATGCAGGGGATTTTTTACAGGAAGGTAGGGGGATAGAATATGGATTGTGGCAATTGAGTGAAATACTTGGGTTTAAAGTGGATAAATATGTTTGGGTAACTACAGAGGCTTATGAGGTGTTTAATGAAGTATATGGGGATATGAATGAGGTAAAGGAAAAGTATAAGGATACGTATAAGAAGGAGAAAGGAGTGACTCTTTCTGAATCATTTTTTAGATTACACTCCTTGTCATCTCAATTTAGTAGTTTAAAAACATTACTCAATCCTAAGGTGATAAGTAGGTTGGATGGAAATATTTACTCAAATATTTCATTTTTTAATGTACTAAGAGAGATAGATGGTTTTGAATCTAGTGTGAGGTCTTCTGAGACAAATGCTTTAGATATATCCCTACCTTCATATTCTACTGAAGAGCTTGTGTCAGGAGGAGGGCAGGTTAGGAATATAAATATATCTGAGTATGATAAGGTATTGAGGGGATATCTTTTAGGAATGATTGATAAAAAGTTAGAGAAGGAGAGGGTTAGGGTAGAAGTGTACAATGCAAGTGGTCAGGCTGGTAAGGCGGGAGTGTATGCTAGGAAAATATTAAATAATGGGTTAGATGTGGTTAGATTTGGTAATGCACCTAAGAATCTAGAAAAAAGTGTTGTGTATGTGTCAAATGCTCAAGATATTCCAAATTCTTTAAGTATTGTTTCAGAGATACTTCTTGGAAGATTTGAAGAAGTTACTGAGAGGCCCTCTTTTATGACTACTGGGGATATTGTAATTCTTCTAGGGGAGGATATTTCTCAGATAGAGATTTTTTAGTGGTAATATTTGCTTAAAAAACTTTTTTCATTTACAATTTTTAGTATGATAATGACTTTAGTAATATTTTTTCTTCTACTTTTTTCTGTACTATTTTTAGTTTTCATCTTTGTGGTGGGTAATAAGAAAAAGGAGGAAATTTCTGTTTTTGAAGAGATTAGAAATCCTTTTGTGATGCAGATACTTGTACCAAGAGAGAATGAAAAAGCGGCATTAGCAGCAGAGCAGATGTTTGCTTCTATACATGGTATTTTGGAGGATTATGAAAAGTGTGTAGATGTTGTTAGTTTTGAGATTGCTTCTACAGAAGAAGATGGAATCAGATTCTATGTTGTAGCTCCAGAACATCTATCTCGTTTTATTGAGGGTCAAATATATGCTCAGTATCCAAATGCGGATATTAAATATGTGCAGGATTATGCTGGTAATGATTCTCCTACTCAGGAGACATTTATTACAACAGGGGAGATAGAGATGGAGAAGGATTATATATTCCCTATAAAGACATTTCGAAGTTTTGAAGTGGACCCATTGGCAGCAATTACTGGTGCTATGTCTGAATTGAATTTAGGAGAGAAAGTATGGTTGCAGATTATTGCTAGACCAGTTTCAAACTATTGGCAAGAGAAATCTAAAAAATATATAACGGCAATAAAGGAGGGGAAGGATCCTAATGGGGTAACTATTCTTTCTTTTTTGACAGGGTTGGTTAAGGGAATGGGGAAGGCTTTAACAGAGAGTTCAGACAATAAGAATCAGAAAGAGGTTGTTAAACTACTACCTGGTCAGGAGGAGGAATTGTCTGAGATAGAGAATAAGATGTTAAAGGTTGGGTTTGAGTTTAAGGTGAGAGTTGTAGCAAAGGCTGATACTCAGATTAGGTCAGAACAGATGTTGAGGGATGTTGTAGCTAGTTTTAAACAGTTCACTACTGCTCATTTAAATAACTTTATACATATACTTCCAGAGAAGACAGGAAAAGAGATATATGATGATTATGTAAAAAGATATATTCCTAAGGATGAACCAGATATATTAAATATAGAAGAATTAGCATCTTTGTATCATCTTCCTAATATTTCAGTAGAGACACCAAATATTGCTTGGAGTAGGGCAAAGAAACTAGAGCCTCCTATGAATCTTCCTAAGGCAACAGAGGGTGCAGTGACAATATTTGCAGAAACAGATTACAGAGATATTAAGGTTGAGTTTGGTATTAAGAAAGCTGATAGGCAGAGACATTTCTATCTTCTTGGTAAGACGGGTACAGGAAAATCTACACTATTTAAAAATATGTTCATATCCGATGTTTTGGCAGGTGAGGGGGCTTGTTTTGTAGATCCACATGGTGATACTGTAGAGGAGCTTCTGGACCATATTCCTCCAAATAGAATAAATGATGTTATATATTTTAATCCAACTGATGTTGAAAATCCTGTTGGTTTTAATATGTTAGAACTTAAAGATAAATCACAAAGGGATCTGATTGCAGATGGGGTAGTAGAGGTATTTAAGAAACAGTTTGGAGAATCATGGGGTCCTAGGTTGCAGTATATTTTAACCAATACCGTTGCTACAGCTTTGGAGGCTCAGGGGACAACACTTTTGGCAGTAATTCGTTTGCTCGTGGATGCTAACTATCGTAAGTTTATATTAAAACAGGTTGATGACCCCATTCTTTATAAATTCTGGATTGAGGAGTTTGCTCAGATGAGTCAAAATAATCGACTATTAACAGAAGCTATATCTCCAATACAGAATAAGGTTGGTAGGTTTATATCCTCCGCCGTTATTAGAAACATAATTGGGCAGGTTAAATCAACAATTGATTTAAGGGATATAATGGATAATCAAAAAATACTTCTTGTTAATCTTGCACAGGGGAAGTTAGGGGAAGAGACGGCTTCTTTGCTTGGAGGTATGGTAATTACAAGGTTACAAGCTACAGCTATGGAAAGGGTTGATATTCCGATTGAACAGAGAAAGGACTTTTTCTTGTATGTAGATGAGTTTCAGAATTTTGCTACAGAATCATTTGCAAAAATTCTTTCAGAAGCTAGAAAGTATAAACTTAATCTTACAATGACCAATCAATATATTGATCAGCTACCTTTAACTGTTAGACAAGCAATATTTGGGAATATTGGTACTTTAGCGTCATATGTTGTAAGTCCTGCAGATGCATCAATTCTTGAAAAAGAGTTTGCACCAGTAGTGTCTGCTGATGATCTTGTATCTTTAGATGCTTGGTCAATGTATGTCAAACTATGTATAGATGGTATGACTTCTGTACCATTTAGTGCTAAATCTCTTCCTGTTAGGTATCAAAAATTTGGATTAAAGGATGATGTAATTAAACAGTCTAGGGAGAAGTATGGGATAGAGAGGGAGGTTATAGAAGAAAAAATTAATAAATGGAGTAGTCAGAAGTTTAGTGATAAAGGGAATAGGGCAGTTGTAAAAAAGGAGAAGAGTAAGGGTGTGGGGAAAAAGGTTGAAGAGAAAAAGTATAAAGTAACAGTTTAGTCTTCCTTGTGATAGAATATTAGTATGTCGGGTCATTCTAAATGGTCTACAATTAAACATAAAAAGGCATTAAATGATGCTAAAAAGGGTAAGGTTTTTTCTAAGGTTTCTGTACAGATAACTCATGCTGCTAGACAGGGTGGAGGTGATCCAAATATGAATCCTTCTTTAAGGATGTATATAGATAAAGCAAAGAGTGTGGGGTTTCCAACTGATAAAATAGAGAAAGCTATACAGAAAGGTACTGGAGAAGGGAGTGAGGGGGTTGTGTATGATGATTCTTCATATGAGGGTTTTGGTCCATGTGGTGTGCAGTTAGTGGTTGATACTTTGACGGATAATAAGAATAGGACTGTAGCAGATTTAAGGAATATATTTGAGGATATTGGAGGTACAATGGGGGAGAGTGGTAGTGTAGGTTGGAATTTTGAAATAAAGGGTTACATAGTTATTAAGTGTGGTCATATGCAGGAATCGGAGAAGTTTGGAGGAGAGGATATATATGTAGAGGATGATGTGGAAGAGGTTATGCTTAAGATAATGGAGATAGAAGGGGTTTTGGATATTGAAGAAATAGATTTAGATGGTGTTAAGGGTTTGGAGATATATACGGAGTATAGTAGTTTAGCTAGTGTAAGGGATAGGATTTCTGAGTTAGGGTATGTATTAGTGGAGGCGGAGTTAATAAAAGAGGCTAAAACATTGAAGGAATTAACAGGAGAGGAATTGAAGAAGGTTAAGGATAGTATAGAAAGGATTGAAGATAATGATGATGTACAGAGTGTTTGGAGTAATTTAAAGGAGTAATCATATGCGAATATTAGGTATAGATCCTGGATTAGCTACTACGGGTTGGGCTGTAGTGGATTTTGATAGGGATAGTAAGCCAATTCCTGTTGATTATGGTGCTATTACAACTCCAAAAGGTTTAAGTGTGTCTGAGAGGTTAGTGGAGATATATGATGATATGAATTCTTTAATCAAGAGATTTAAACCTGAGTATGCGGGTGTAGAGATTTTATTATTTACAAATAATGCTAAGACAGCTATGTCTGTGGGAGAGGCTAGGGGTATAGTATTGTTAGCATTAGAAAAAAACAGTATTCCTATTAAAGAATTCACTCCTCCTCAGGTAAAGAATTCAATTACTGGGTATGGTAGGGCAGATAAAAAACAGATACAGGAGAATGTAAAAGTATTGTGTGGATTAAAAGAGATTCCTAAACCAGATGATGCTGCTGATGCAATAGCTATAGCTATTGCTACAGAGGTAGTGGTGTCTAGGTAGCTCATAGTTATTGTAAAAAGGCTTCCTCTCGTGTAAAATATCTCGATATATAATATTTGTTTGCATTTATACAATGTCTACAGAAAGAGAATTAATATCTGCTCTTAAAGTACAAGGTGTCTCCATAAATGAAGATTATGAAATTACAGAAGATATGAGTTCTGTAATAGAGAGGGAAATGTCTATGAGAATCATTTGCCAAGAGACATTCTCTGAGTCAATATTAGATACAACTGATCCAAATATCATTCAGGCAATTAATAAACTGTTTGGAGATATAGAATACGGTAATAAATTCCTTAAGATCTATGATATTAGTGCAGGAGAAGAATATAACAGTTTAGTAATTGGTATTAACGATATTAACTCAGGTGATGCAGGTCGATACTTAGGTGAAGTTACAATAAAGGCAAATTCAGAAAATCTTCGAAGATTAGGTTATGGTGAGCAGAATATAGAGGAGTATCAGAACAGATTTAAGAATGTTTTTGAATATATTCAGGGACAAGAAGTAGCTCAGGAGTATACTTGGAGTAGGGTATAACCTTTTCCTTCTATTACATTCTTAATCCTGTATAATATACTATGATTTCATATATAACAGGTACAGTATTAAAAACTTCAATATCAAAAGATTCATATGTAGATATTCAAACAGATAGTGGGTTAGGGTATAGAGTATATATTCCTAGTTCATATATATTGCCTTCTAAAGGGGAAAAGTATTCTCTTTTTACACATTTTCATGTAAGAGATGATGCTCAATTACTATATGGTTTTGAAAGAGAGGATGAGAGAGATTTCTTTGAACAGCTAATATCCGTATCTGGGATTGGTCCTAAGATAGGGATTTCTATACTTTCTACATTCTCAAGGTCAGATTTAGAAGCAGTTATACTAGAAGGAGATGCAAAAGAATTAAGTAGAGTACAAGGTTTAGGTATGAAAGGTGCACAGAAAATAATTTTGGAACTAAGAGGGAAGATTGATTTTGACCAAAAGGAAAGTAGTGAGGAATCTATAATAAAAGAGTTAAAGGGAGCATTAAAATCTCTTGGTTTTACAGGAGATCAATTAAAAGAGAAAGTTAAAGTTGCACAGGATGTTATTAAAAACAATGATGGTATAGAAATAGAAGAACTAATTAAAAGAGTGTTAAGTGAGTAATGATAGAGTCAAGTGTAAAAAATCTAAAAAAGAAAAAACCTTTGGATTCTTCTGAGGAAATGATTAAATCAGAACAGAAGATAAGGCCTAGTAGATTGAGTGAGATAGTTGGAAGAGAATTAGAGAAAGAAACTCTTCAGATGATGATAGATTCTTCAAGGAGAAGAAAAGAAGTTATGGATCATATTCTTTTTTATGGACCTCCGGGATTAGGTAAGACTACATTCGCAATTGCAATTGCAAATGAAATAGGGGCATCTATAAAAATAACATCTGGTCCTGCAATAGAAAGACAGGGTGATTTAGCTGCTGTACTTACTGGTTTAAAAGCTAATGATGTTTTATTTATAGACGAAATACATAGATTATCTAGGGTAGTGGAGGAGATACTGTATCCTGCAATGGAAGATAGAGTATTAGATATCATTATGGGAAAGGGACCTTCTGCAAAAACTATTAGACTTAGTTTAGAACCATTTACATTGATAGGTGCTACTACTCAGATAGGGAAGATTAGTTCTCCAATGAGAGATAGGTTCGGTTTAATACAGAGATTAGATTTCTTTTCTCAAGAGGATTTAGTATCTATTCTAAAGAGGGCTAGTAAATTGTGGAATATACAGATAGAAGATGATGCCCTCAAAATGCTTGCAGAGTGTTCTAGGGGAACTGCTAGGATAGCTTTAAGACTACTTCGAAGAACAAGGGATTATGCAGATAATAAGAAGTCTAATGTGATTACAGAAGATATTGTTTTAAAAACAATAACCTTACTTGGTGTTGATACTCAAGGTTTGGAGGAAATAGATAGAACTATATTAAAAACAATGCTTCATAATTTTAGTGGTGGTCCTATTGGTCTTTCCACTTTAGCTGCATCTGTATCAGAGGATGAAGTAACAATTGCAGATGTATATGAACCATACCTTATGAAGTGTGGATATATTAAGAGAACTTCAAGAGGTAGAGTATTAACTTCAAAAGGTTTAAAATATCTAGAATCAATAGATGGATAGAGTAGATACAAATATAGATGAAGAGAAAAGAGGTAAACTGATTACATTAGCAGCTTTTATAGCACTGGCTATATTTGTATCTAAAATAACTCAATCACAGAGTCAGGTCATTATTTGGAAAGTATATCTTAATGCCTTAATATACTTCTTAATTACTTTTGTTGGTTTAATATGGTCATTTAATTTTCAAGTTAAGAAGAAATCTATACTGTATCTTCTTCAATCTTCTTTCTATGTTTTTTCTCAGGCTATATTTATAGAATTTTTCTTTTTTCAAAAATTTAATCGTATATATGAAGCATTAATACTTCTTCTTTTAATGTTTTTGGTTTTCATAGGTAATTATATTTCTTTTCTTATGGCTAATGTATTAAATGTAGATCTTTTTAAAAAGATTCCTTTAGCTCAAGTTGGAAGGACTTCTTCATATCTAATATCCCTACTTATGATGTATTTCTTTACATTCAGTTTTCTTGTTACTGGATTAGAGATATATTTTCTTCTACCATTAATATTACTTTCGTATGGGTTCATAATCTGGGTTCATTATATGAATATTGGGGTAGAGGGGAAGGAGTTGTATAGGAAGAGTATTCTAACTCTCCTTATATCATTTATTCTCTTTTTAGGAATATTTCTTACAGGAGATTCGCATGAGATAGTTTCTGCAATACCTGTTCTTGGATACTATTTTTCAGTAGGGGTGGTTAGTCAGGAGGGGGTATCTTTTGAAGATAATAAAGGAATCTATTTCTATATTACAATTCTTATAATTTCTTTTTTAGTGGGAGTATTTTTGAATATCTAAAAGTTACTCAAAAATATTTTCATGTACTGTTTCATAGAGGGTAGGGGGAGTAGGGCCTCTGACCTATAGTATTCAATAACCTATAGTTTATCACTGTGGATAACCATTTGCCAATATTCTATTTATAAATATCAATATGTAATTAAATAGGTAAGTATATAGATTCTAATATCTCTGTATATTTCATCTATGTAATCATTTGTAGAGGGGTTCTCCCCTTTACGATAATGTGTTATGATTTTAAATATATTAACCGAGTATAATCGTCCTTATATGCGGTTAGACTCTAGTAGAATGAGAGAACAGGAGAAATACATAAATTAGTTAATATTTATCTTATGAAATATTTTTCTGTCTTACATGATTCTTTTTCTATTCTTTTTTCTCAATATATTTCCTTTTACTCTACTGATTCTTGGTTTCAAAAAATTGGTCCCCTACCCTTATTTGTTTAAATTTTTATCTACTGTAAAATATTGGTATGAATGAATTTCCTAAATTAGATGATCAGGATGACTTTCTGTTGTCTTTACAGAACAATAATTATAGTTTGCAGACCATATATAATTATGCTCGTGATTTATGTATATTTGCTACCTTTCTGTATTTTAGAAATGTTAAATTTAAGAATATTAGTAAAAAGGATATAGATGTGTTTAAAGGGTACTTAGTTGCGGGTCAACATTTGAAGGATTTGGATAGATTTAGGGTTGAATATGCAAAAAATGTTGGTATGGTAAGGGTTAAGGGAGATGAGGCTCCTAGAGGCGATTTAAGGCCTGTTGAATATGTGGGAGGTATGAATGGACCTTCAAAGAAGGAAAAAAATGTGGTGAAACCAGAGGGAAGGTTTGAGAGTGATTTTTTATCCAATGTGTATGCTAAGGTATATGGTTCACTTGGGATGTATCAAGGATCTATAAATCCGATTAGTAAAAAGAAGGATGGTTTGGATCCAAGAAGTATTAATAGAATGTTGTCTTCTTTAAGATCATTTCTTAAATTTAGAATATCGTATGATTTAGATATTCCGTTACCTCCAGATGCTATTGATTTAATGAAGGCGGATAAGAAGGTAAAGAAGGTTGCATCATTGGAGGAGTTAGTAAAATTGATTGAAGCACCAATGGTTTTTGAGAAGGATGAAAAGGTTGCTATAAGGAATAGATGTATGTTAGAGATGTTGTTTGCTACTGGTATGAGGATATCTGAATTGGTAGGTTTAGATTTAGAGCAATTGAATGTTGAGGGTAAGATATATATTGTTGGTAAGGGTAAGAAAGAGAGATCTGTGTATATGACTCCTAGGAGTTTGGATTGGTTGAATAAGTATTTGGGAGTTAGGTTGAAGCATGCATTTTCAGATAGGGATGAGAAGGATCAGCCTAGTGAGATTGATGAGTTTTTTGTAGAAAATAATGAAGAAAAAGTCCGTGAAACATCTGGGGGTTCTGAGTTAAATTTGGAGATTTTTGATAGAGGAAATAGAAAATATATTAGGTTGGTAGAAAGTTATAGACAGAGTGGTATGTTAGATAGGTTTGACTCCCCTGCTCTATTCATACCGTTCTCTGGTAGTAGAGCTGGTAAGCCAAATTCAAGGATATCTACTAATTATTTTCAAGAGAGGATAGTTGTATATAGAAAGAAATTAGGAATACAGATACCTACATCTGCTCATAGTCTAAGGCATGGTTTTGCAACATATATGGCTGAGGATGGTGCAAGTCCAGTAGCTTTGCAGATGTTATTGGGTCATGAGAGTTTAAATACCACTACTAAGTATGTACATGCTAGTGAGAAATTTGCAGAAGAGACTGTTAAAAAGAATCATCCGTTAAAGTGATTTATTCAACTTTTTTATTTTTTATGGATGAACCTAAATTGCCAACAGCATTCTCAATCCTGTTTCTATCAGAAGACCTTAAGACATGTGCAATATATATCAATCCTTCTCCTGTAAGCTCTTTAAGAGCATCAAGTTCTCTTTTAAGAGCATCAAGTTCACTATTTTGTAATTCTAACCTATTGTTTAATTCGGTTATCTGCTGTTGTAGTTCTGCTGGATCCTTTTGCTCTTGTTGTTCTTGAGTTTCTTGAACTACTTCTGGTTGTGGAGGAGAAATGGTAGCCTGTGTGTCTGGTGTGATTTCATTTTGTTGTGGTTGAATAGGTTGTGTATCTGGTGTAATTTCACTTTGCGGTTGATTATCAAGCGGTTGATTATCAAATTGACTATTAGATTCAAACGACGGTTGTTCAGTATTAAAATCTGTTTGAGACACGATAAATGTAATAAAAATTTAAATTATAATTGTGTTGCTAGCTCCTCAATTTCTGGATTATCTTTATTTGCATTTATAGTTGCTACTGCAGTTGGATCTCCAGATTGATATCTTTCGAATAAATCTTTTGCTTTTTTTGTTTCTTCTAAAGCTGTTTCTAAGTATTCAAAAACGAGCTTTGATTTCATTTCTTCTGCTTTTTCTCCATATGTGGTAGTGAAAATAAGATCTATATTTGATTTAGCATCTTCCTCTTGAGCTATGTCTTTCTTCAGGTTTTGTTCTAATTCTTGAACAACAACATCATCTTTTTCTCGTAAATCTACTAGTGTGATATCAATGGCTTCTTGGATAGCAAGTTCTAAAAGCTCATTATACTTATCTTCAGTAAACCCTAATGATAATAATTCTTGTTTAACTTCTTCTATCTTTGATAAATAATCCATATTAAAATATTACTTAAGTTATTATTGAGCCAAAGCTTTTAAAGCATCTGCAGTATTTTGAACAGTTGTTGTCATATCAGCTCCTCTATACACAGCATCCACCAATCCTCTATTAAACATTTCTCCAGCCTCTTGACCCATGAGATGTTGTTTGTTAACCCCTTGTTCAAAGAGTGCTCTGAGGAATTTTCCTTGTAATTCAGGAGCTCCTCCAGATACTACATTGTCAGAAGGAACATACAGATTTGAACCTTTCCAATTGAATTTTGAAACATCCCAACCTAGATTTGAAGTATTAAACCAATCTCCCTGAATTAATTCTTCTGTTCCTCCTCCTACGGCCTCCTGTGCAACTTGTGCTGTTCTTGGTGTTTCTATGAAGCCACTAGTTGGTTGTGGTTGTGGCTGTGGTTGAGATTCTGGCATACTTATATTACCAACTTCTCCTCTAGCAGCTCCTAAAGTGTCAAATACTCCTTTACCTCCAAAAAACAATCCAGAAACAATAGACGATCCTGCTAAGCCGAGTGCTGCTCCAGTCAGAAATTTTTTAATATGTTGAACTACATTTACAACCTTACCCCAATTCTTTAATTTATTTTCTAATTTACTCTTAATCTCATTATCTTGTTCTTCTGCTATTTGACCAGAAAGTTTTCTAATATTGTGTTCTGCTAATTTATCAGCCACGAAAGAGGATAATCTACCAACAAGTACTGCCGTAATACCAACGGTAGCAGCTGGAACTCCACCTATTAATCCAGTAGCTCCACCAGCTACTGCTCCTGCAATTAGGGCAATTTTTTTATAATCTCTTTCTTTTTTGGTTTTCTCTATTGTTGACTCTCCATTTTCTTCTTGCTGAGCTAACTTTTCTCTTAATAGTTCATTTTCTCGCATTGCAACATCTCTTTGTTGTTCTACCTTCGCAAGTTCAGGACTCCAATTACGATTCTCTTTCATAAATTCATCTTTATTTTTTTGTGTAAACTCTTGATCACTAGATTCCATCCTAGAGAGTCTATCCTGTGTATAAGCTTTGACATGAGTGTCTTTATATCTATTCCTTAAGGCAACTAGTTGATCTAAAGAACATTTAGAAGAAGTCAACTTTCCTTGATCGTCTTTTAATGATTTTTCAAATTTTTCTATTTCTTTTTTAAAGTGGGCTTCTAAAAGGATATCTTGATCTTCTGGAGTTAAATTCTTGGCTTCATATGACGACTTATATTCTTTATATCTGACATGAGATTGAAGATGTTCATTTTTCAGATATTCAACTTCATCCTCAGTTAAAGGTCTTCCTATTCTTAATTCGTTCTCATATTTATGGATGTTTTCCAAAAGCATTATTTTCTCCGCTTTTTGATAGACTGATTGTTCATTTACTTTTCTTTGTCTTTGGTCTTCGTCATCTAATTTGCTTCTTTCTCGACGGTATTTTTTTGACGCTTCTTCCAACTTTTTCGCCTCTGGATCCTGTTCTATACCATATTCAGATACAATTTGTGTTGGATTTTTTGATAAGGACCAAGCTTCTCTCATGTTTTTGTCTGCTCTTTCAGTTTTTGGTATTTTTGGTCTATCAGAATGACTAAATTCAGTATCTGCAGAAGCTATAAAAGACTTCTCACTCTCAGAAAAATCTTTTGTTTTAAAATTCTCTACTGTTCCATCTGGAGAAATCACATTTACCTCCGAATATGTATTATCTTCTAATGCTTCCGGAAGTGATTGATCATTAAATTCTATATCTGAAGAATCCCCATTTATAGGAGTCTCTGTGTTATCCATATTTGAGCAGATTTAATTAATACACACAAATATTATAGAAATATCTTACATATGTCAAGAAGAACTTAATTAGTAATGACATATTCGCACCCAATACTACTTCCATTGAAATTTTTAAATCAATACCTAAATATAATCCTTTTATCTATGTTTTTTAAGGTATAGATCGATATAGTTAATTACTAATAGAGAGAGGTTCGTCTTCTTTTTACTTCTGATTTTTAAATATATTCTTTTAAAAGTTGAGAGACTTTCTTCCTAGGTATATCCCAAAAAATCTTACTATTTTTAAGAGATTCTCTTTTTAATATATCTGAATAGAATTTCGTACTTAATTATATCAAAATATTGACTATAGTTATTAAATACTAAATGGTTTTATTTGTGATAATAGGTAAGCAGAACCCTCACGATCTATTAACATTTTTGATTGTTGTGGAAACGATTCTATAGCGAGTCTACCTTGAAGATATGAACTCTGATTTAAATATTTTCTGTATTCGGAAATAATATCTTGTGTAGGTATTACTCCACCTGGTGTTAGAACATTACTGTGAGTATCTCCATACTTTTTAACATTAGGGTCTACATTATTAATATCTACAGAAAATACACTATTACTTCTTTCTTTTAGAATATCTTTCCATACATTAAGAGTTGCTTCTTTAGCACTTTCGGATTCTCTTCCTTCAGTAATCTTAAAATATTCAAATATATGAGCTAGATCCATTGAAAAACCAATATTAGAATGGGTTGTTCTTAATTGTTTAATAAAGGTGATATATTCATCTATTGTAAGATTCTCTGCATTGTATTCAACAGCTATACAACCAGCTGGGTATGTTCTTAAGATATCTTGGATTAAAGAAGTATCAGGTTTTCCTGTCTTAGGATCTCTTTCAGCAGAAACACGTACAAAAGGATTCGAAAAGAAAGGTTCAAGATCTGTCATACCTTTTAATTGTTCTAATCTACGCTTCTTTGCATGTTCTTCTGTTAACCCTAATATTGAATTAAGTCTCCAAGCTATATGAGCTATTGCTTGATCAGGTCTCTGTTTAAGCTTTTCTAGGAACTCTTTAGGATATCCAATATCTGGAGTATCTATACTAGTAATATTTAATCCTGATTGTTCTACTCTCTCTAAATCAATTACTTCTCCAGCGTGTAGGTTTAATCCTATATTACAATTGGGAAGTTTTTCTTTAAAGAGGTCAATAGCTTTTGAAGCGTTGTTTAACATTGTATCAGTAACAACTGGTGGATATATTACTTCTAGTGGTTTAGATGGATCAATACCTTGCAAACTAGCACTATTTATTTCAACTGTGTCTGTCATACTCATAAGGGTGTAATAAAGTTGAAAAATTAGAGATTAGAAATTTCTAATCAGTATAATATTACCATATCCCCTACTTCATTTCTTATCTAACCAGACTATACACTATAGGCTATTGTATGGTATAATACTTCGCAGATCTTTAGATTATTTTAATTAATAACTTTAAAGAATGAAAAAACATATATCTTTATCAATAGTAATTCCAGCATACAATGAGGAAAAAAGAATACCTCATACATTGGAATCTGTTGGTGAGTATTTTAAAACAAATAAAGAGATAGATGTTGAGGTATTAATTGTTATTAATAATACTAAGGATAAAACTGTAGATGTTATTAAACAGTATCAATCTAAATACCCATTTATCAGATACACTAATATTAGAAAAGCCATAGGTAAAGGTGGTGCTCTTTCTGTTGGTTTAAGAAAAGCTTCTGGTGAATATATTGCCTTTATGGATGCTGATGGTGCTTCTTCTGTAGCTCAGTTAGCTAAACTTTACAGATATATATCTTCTAACAAGGATTTAGATGTAGTTATTGCAAGTAGATATATGAAGGGTTCTAGAATAAACAATTTACCTTTGTATAGAAAAGTTCTTTCTAGAATGTTTAATCTTGTTACAAGATTTGTATTTACTCTACCCTACTCTGATACTCAGTGTGGTTTAAAAATATTTAAAAGAGATGTAGCTAGAGATATATCTAAAAAGATTATATCTAAGAAATGGACAATTGACTTAAATATACTCTTACTTTGTAAGTATCTTCATTATACTGTTGAGTCTCTTCCTATTATTTGGACTGAGAAGGGTAACTCTACTCTTAAGGTAAAGAAAGCTTTTAAAGAGGTTGGTAAAGAGTTATTAACTTTAAAACTTTATGAGTTGTCATATGTTATAAATAGGGATGATAGATTAGTTTCTTCTGATAACTGTTATTCGTATAAGGCTTTAATATTGTAACCCTTTGAATTGGTTGAAGTTTAAGCTATTAATATTAAATCGAGTCTTTTGAATATGTTTTGTTATTTAAGATATCATACACTTCTGTATTATATCCTAAACAGATTATTCATCTAAGGGCTTATCCAAGTCACCCTATAGTATTGACCTCTAGGGTATGTGTTTGATATAATGTAGCAGGATTTAAAACTTGCTCATTTAAAAACCTATATCCCCTATTCCACTTCATATAGAAGATTCATACAAGAGAATTTGTTTGTTCTTTTTTATGTCTTTTCTATTTAATAGATAAGACAAGTTCTTTAAAAAGAGTTTTTATATTGTAGTGAGTGTATATTATATATACCTCTATATTACATATATATTAACTCACCGGTGGTATATAGAAGCTAAAGACAATATCTTTTTCATTATTTTGGAGTAAGTACACTTCACCCATATGAGTATTTCATTTAAATAGATATGGAATATTGGTATGGGTGAAGCTGAAAAGCTTACAAAAAAAATTATAGACCTTTAGAGAAGGAGTTTGAAATGAATACCAGAATTAAATTGTTGTTTGTCGTATTAGTGTTAGCTCTAGCAACCATGGCCTGTGGTCCAGTGGACACAGTAGCGGGTTGGCTCGGGTATCACAAGCCCCTCAGCAATGAAGGGTTAGTCGTAATCGTTGATGGATACGGGAATCAGGGCGCATTTGGGGATGCTGTAAATGGCAGGAAAGTCGTCGTTCGCGATGACTTAGAACCAAATGCAAACGGATGGTTCACCCGGGAAATTAACGAAGTCTCGGATCTGAAAGATCTCGGAATCGACGCCAGATACAAGGCTGTTTTCCAGATTGAGTATGAACGAGATTTTAGCGTTCGCAATAACGATTTCGTTGGTTACTTTTCCATGAATGTCGACCCACAAGTGGCGAAGGAAGATATCCAGAAGTTTTTGGATGTAAATCCTGATGTTAAACCCACTTCGGTTGTAGTACGTCTCGATGGAGAAGGAAAACGGCAGGAATGCTCTATGGATGGATTGGCAGCTGATGCAGTCAGATTCGTTCTGTACGCAGGAGAGAATATTTCATACCAGTTGTGCGATCTGTCTTGGACAGTTCCTCAGTAAGCTTCACCCAACCACCGGTACGACGGAGGTCTCACTTGTTTAATAAAAGACTCATTATTGAGTAAAATAAAAAAACAACAAGACCTCCGTACGACCCCCTTTTAAAAAACTTTTTCCCCCTTTGTAATTTTTCTTTTTAAAAAATACATATATAATAAAATATGTTAAAAACATATTTTAAAAAACACTCCAAACTATTAATATACTTAATAGGACTATTACTACTCAGTACCCTACTCTATTTCACAATACTTAGACATGCTGGATACATATATTATTGGGATTTAAGTGGTGTATTCGATTTTAGAGATCCATTTCCTAAATTCTAGTCTAGATTTGCCATATGTATCGTAACCTATTCATCTAAATAAGGAAAAACAATTATCAAAAACAATAAAAATATATATAATAAGATATGACTATCTCATTTTTTTTGTCTAAACACAGAAAAAAACTATTATTATATACAATAGGATTACTATTTATACTAACCCTACTCTATCTCTTAATACTAAGACATCCAGGATATATATACTATTGGGATCTAAGTGGAGCATTTGATTTTAGAAATCCATTTGGACAATATTTTAAAATATATACTCCATGGGATGGTATTAGCCTAGGAGTTAAGAATAGAATACCATTAGTATCTTTAATATATTTGATATATCTACCATTTAAATGGTTAGGTTTTAGTAACTATGTTGTTATTAAAATAGCTATAGTATTACTATTCCTAGGATCATACACTACATTCTATATACTATTTCCTAAACTATTAAGTATATTTAGAAAAGGAGACTATCCTGAAAAATACATAGGAATATGGTCTATGATACTAGGATTACTATACACATTCATACCATTCTACACATACAGAATATCTCAACTACACCTCTTTTACATGAGTATATTCTATCCATTACAGATATATTTCTTTCTTAGAATACTAAATTGTAGAAGAATAGAGAAAAGAACAATACTATTCTTTATACTAACTATGTTCTTTGGTCTAACCTCCCCTAATCTAATATTTTTTAACTTAGTTACATTTATAATTTTTTTCATTGCTTTTCTAATATCAAAGAATTTTAAATGGAAAAGTATTAAACATGCTATATATTCTCTGATTATTGCTTTCATTGGAACTCTGTTTGTTAACCTATACTGGATTATTCCATATTTTTTAATGGGTTCCCCTACACCAGGATATGTAGTGAGTAATAGTATGGTGGATATGCTATCTCAAGGTACATCTCTTTTTAATTTTCTTGTAGGACAAGCCGAATGGTTTGTAGGACAAGGAAACTTAGGAGTATTAGATCACCTTAACCCACACATTGTGATAGTGCAAGTAATCGGTATTATTCTTTTCTACACTATTGCTATCATTGGACTATTTAAATATGTAATCAAATCATATAGGTATGTAATCCTTATACTTTTGTTAATAAGTGCATACATAGTATTAGATATAATGCCATATCATAATGAAGTATTTAGTTTTCTAGTATATTCTCCAATAGGATGGGTATTTAGAGAGATAAATAGGATATCTTTCTTTTGGTATTTCTGGATATATATTGCTTTTGCATTTGGTATATATAGGATATTTCTTTCTTTGTTAAAGAGTAGAGATGTATCAAAAATATTTAAATTTCTATACCTTCCTATAACAATACTACCCATTCTCATATATGTATTACCTATCAATGTGAAGATATTACAGTATCTAAAGCCAATACAGATAGATTCCTCTATACAGGAAGTATTTGATCTTGTTGAAAAAGACAATGACTTCTTCTCTGTGTTGTACTACCCTCGTGTTGACTATTACAAAATTCCTTGGAAGAAAGAAAAATTTGAAATTGCTGATTCTGAAGAATATAAATGGTTAACATACAACTCTCCAAAACCCTCTGTATATTTAGATAGTGTAATACCAAATGCTAAACCATATCAAGCACTTTTAACAGAATATCTGTATGAAGAAAGGGAAACTTTGAAAAACATTGGTGGATTATTAAACAATGCAGGAGTTAAATATATTGTTGTTAGAAAAGCTGCACAACCTATTAATCTAACTCAGGATTATGCAAGAGCGGAGATAATATATCCAATGTATTTATATCTACAGGATAGTGATGAGTTTAATTTAGAGTTAGAGAATGAGTATTATGCTATATTCAAAAATCAAAGTTTTAGGAGTGTAGCAAGTAATAAGGAGAATACAATCTACTCTGTTAGTTCCTTTAACATACTAGAGCATTTACCTAGAAGTATAACCAATGATTTTAATATTAGATTCTGTAATTTTTCTGAAACATGGGAATCATGTTTTAGGGAAGATACGAGGGAAAAGTTCTTTATTAAATATGAGGGAGAATCATATCCCTACCTCTCTCTATTATCAAAAGAAGAAAAGATGAAATATGGACATTATTTGTATGATGCCACATTTGAACATGATATTAATGTTGATTGGGGAAGGGCTTCATTAATAGATAGTATTAATGGTGAATTTAGAAATGTCTTAAGAAAGTATGATATTCACTCTTGGGATTTTGATGTGGTAGATAAAGTAGTTTATTCAGATAAGGCATATGTAAAGAATAGTGAGGAGAATATTGACCATGTATCTTCTATTTCCTACATAGACAATACAAGTTGCATAGGAGATTGTGTAGTATATGCACATATATTAACTAATCATCTTGGTGGGGATTTAAAAATAAAAGTTAATAATATCTCAAAAAGTATTAATACAAAGAGTGATTTTGAGATGTTTCAATGGGTGGAAATAGGTAGACTATCTTTTAATGAGGAAGAGAATATAAATATTTCTTTAGAAAATAAAAATGCATTTGCTGCTGTAGGTGCTATATTAACTATACCTGTAAATATTGATGAAAAACTAAAGTTAGAAATGTCTAAGTATACAATTATTAATGTACCACACAAAGGTATTTTAAATGAACAGGAGTTTGGATTGTTTAAAAATAATTGTGAATTTGATGTTTCCTCCTACGAGAAAGATAATATACAAATAACTCAGAATGAATATTGTATGGATACAGACTCTCTTTTCCTAAGTAATTACAATTACGAATTTAATATGTCACAAGCAGATGCTGATACATACAACATTCATCTTGTCTCATCAATGGATTATTCAATATGGTTATTTTTGATTGGAACTCTTCTAATTATTTTCTTGGGTATTCTATTAGTTCTTGCTCTCTAAATATTTCAGAAATCTATCCATTTGATTGTCCCATCTGAAGTTATCTGCCCATTTAATACACTCCCTTTGTTTAGATTTGTACTCCTCATTCTGTTGTTGTATATCTTCTACTGCTTTATCCCAGGTTTCTTGCAAAGTAGTCTCTACGAAATATCCTGTACTACTTTTTACACTATCTTCTAATCCAGGAACTCTGTAGCAAATCGTAGGAGTAGCTGTAGCTGCAGCCTCAATTATTGTTATTCCCCAACCTTCCTTCCTAGAGAATTGAACATGAAGATGAGCATCTTTAAAAAGCCTAACTTTTTTACCATCATCTATATAACCTAAAAAGGTCACATACTCTTCTAAATTATATTTCTTGACTAAGGCCTTTAATCTTTCCTCATCATCTCCTTTTCCTGCAATATCTAATCTAATATTTTTAATACCTATATCCTTTACTGAATGCTTAACCATCTCTATAGCTTCATCTATATTTTTTGTATTTCGTACTCTACCAACAGAAAAAATATTAATTTTGTTAGTTGGTTTATGAATATTACTGCTTATAGGGACATCTATACCATTATATATAACCTCTATGTTCTCTTTCTTAAATCCTATACTGAGAAGCTCTTCGAGACTAGAAGGAGAAACAGTTACAATTTTTTGTTCCTTATATACCCTTTTCACCTCATTTCTAAAGAATTTAGCTAGGAGAGTTCCAATTATTTTTCCAAACTTTTTATTCCACTCTAGATCTTGTATATGATGAATGACAGTTAATGTATTATCATGAAGCTTTGGTACATAGAAAGGTACTGCATTGAAATTTTCAATTAGGATATCAGTATTCTCTTTTAGATATTTCTTAAAATATTTGGGAAATTCTAAATGCAAGGTTAGAGCGTTTCCCCTTCTTATATACCTAATATTGTCTATAATCTCATCCTCTTTAGAATTTCTATACCTCTCTGTGAAGAATATAACATCATATCCTGAGTCTCTTAATTTCTCTGCAATTTTTGTAATATATATCTCAGCTCCACCCTTTTGTGGATGCCACATATCTCTCCATGCAACTATTACTACATTTTTATTTTCTTTCATATAAGTCAAAATACTTATTAGAATTAACTACTGTGAAAGAATCAAGAATTCTATTATAGTTATTCTCCTGCTCTACACTCTTATCAAATAGAATATACTTTATATCATCTGGTACCACACTACTTTCAATGATCTTTTGGTATATATGTGAAGTTTCGTATAGATTTGATGCATCAACTATCTTAGAATTGTTAATGTATGATATGAAGTCGGAACCATAGTATCCCCAATTGTATTCTCTCATGTATAATTTTTGTGGTTCAGGAAGTATTAGAATCTGGGAATTTTGCGGTAATTCGAAGTACTCCTTGGGTATATTAACTAAGGTTTTTGGACTTAGAAGATTACCATTTAAAATAGGATAGCTGTATATTCCCATAATTATTAGTAGAACCAATGGGAGGAGATATTTTAATTTTGATTTTTTTCCATATAACATTTCATCAATTAATGTCGATGCAAGAAGTATTAGTGGAATTATATATATTGGCCAGAGTTTACTAGAAACCCATCTTAATGCACTAGAAATATACGGAATATTTTCTATTATCAATATTCCATATCGACTTGATATCAATATGAAAAAAAGGAGAAGGAATGTGAGGTAAATGTTCTTTTTCTCCTTTTTAAAAAATATGGTACTTAATGCAATTAATGATGGTACTATTCCCATAAAAATATATAGTAGATTCTCCCTATACAAACCGTATTTGGTAAATACAGGAATATTATGTATATCATGTAATTCAGTCCAACCCAGGGAAAAAGAAGGTGTGTGAAGAAGAGAATTTGTTTTTTCTGAAGCTAAAATATCTTTTGTAATTGTTCCCATAAAAGGATTATTTAATAGATCCTTTGTATAGGTAAATATATTAGTTAGAATGAAGGTTGTGTCTCCATTTATGATTTTAACTATTTGGAGAGTTATTAGCCAAAATATAATTAAGCTAAACAACCACGAAATAAGTTTCTTCCAAGAGGATTTAGGATATATAACTCTTACCAAAACAATAATCTGTAGTAGATATAATCCAAAGGCTACAAGGTTGAGTGATACGGTTAGGAATGATATGGAAAATATAGTTAAAAGAAACCAATCATAGTACTTTTCTTTCTCTATTCCTAAGAAATATATTAGAAATGGAATACTTCCGTATGCAGCCATAAACAGGAAGTTTGGTTGAGAGAAAATCCAAAATGTAACCATGTTGGATAGTAGTACTAAACTACCAATAATTGGTGATAATTTATCTTTTGTAAGATTCCTTAATAGAAAGAAGCTTCCCAGGATTCCCAATACAAAATTTCCAAATACATACACATTAGAAATAACTTCTGGTGTAATGTTGAGATTATAAAGTATTGACAAGAAAGGTAATTGAAAGAGAATACCTCCATATATAATGGCTGAGGTGTCTTTTATTCTTGTTACTATTATTGAAGGATTAAAGTATGGAGAAGCATTATCTAAACCTATTATTAAACTATTAGGTCGTATATTTACTAAAACTACTGTTGTTGTAATTATGAGAAATATTATGAAATTCCAGTATTTCTTGAAAAATTGTACCATAGAAAAATATTAACATAATCTCTTAAGAAACAAAAAGGTCCTCTTGTGAGGACCTTAATGTTACTTGGTTAATCGCTTTTTAATTATATTGGAGAATGTCATTAAAGATATTCCACCAATGTATGATACAGCTCCAATAAGTGCTACAGATTCGATATTCCCAAATCCTGTAGGAACAGGAACATGTGGTCCGTAAGGACTATATGGAGATCCCCCATCTGCTAGGACAGGAGATACTTGTAATATTGTAATAGATAGAGCAATCAAATTTCCAAGTAATAGAGTTTTTATATTCTTCATAACATTATGACTATAAAATTAACTCATTACTAAGGCAATTATATCATTTATTAGAGCAAGATTCAACACTATAGGACAGAAGAGTTTTGTACTGTTTTTGCATACCTAAATATTCTAACAGGAGAGTTAAAATATTTGCAGGTATAAAGAATTAAATCAGCATCATAATCAGTAATATATGTACTTTCTTCTGCTTTGTATATCTCATAAACAAACTCTCTTTGATCCCAAATAATAGATACGGTATCTCCTATTCCTGTTTTAGGTAAGTTATAAAAGGAGACAACTGATCTTTCTTCCCTACTCCAATAGGAATAACCAAATCTATGAGCAGCAATAATTATGGTTTTTTCACTATTAATAGGATCTCCGAATTCTGGAACCATCCATGATCCTTTGGTTAGAATAGAAATATAATCATCCCCCTTCTCTAGTGGTGACATAACGCCTATCTTTTCTATTTTTATAAAAGGATTCTTTGGTAAATTGGTATCAATCTTTGGTAATGAGAAAATCTCTCTTGATTCCTCCATAATTTCATGTTCGGAATAAATCTCTTCATATATTCGTTCTAATTCCTTTTCAGTCGCACTAGGATTTACACTATACCAAATATAGGGAAATGAAGGGATTAGAATTAAAATGAATCCAATTAGGAGTGCAATAAAACCAAGAGTACCATATATATTTCCTAGTTTATAGAAGAATGTTTTCTTTCTCATAATATCTCTTAATTAATTCTTACCCCTTAAATATAATTCCAATATTGTTCCACTGCTATGTACCTCTTGTGCATATGTCTTTCCAATATACCTATAATGCCAACTCTCATAATTATACCCAGTTACACTCTCATAACCACTAGGAAAAGAAATAATAAAACCATACCTCCATGCATTATTTGCTAACCAAACACTAGCCTTAGTACTAGAAAACACACCCCCTAACCCATCCTGTATCTCCGCACTACTAAAATCAACTGCAGTACCCAATTGATGCTGACTATGACCAGGCCTAGCAGATATCCTATCTGCGGCTGATATACTTCCCCCATTCACATTCAACCAGTGATTATATGTACTAATCTGTGTAGAATATGACCTATATCCAGACCTAATACTTAAATCAATACCATCAGCAGCAGCTGCAGATACCAATTCTCTTAAATCATTAATCAATATATTTCTAAGTAGAAAACCCTCACCCTTCCTAATACCAGAAAGAGATGCACTAACTAAATCAGATGGAACATATGAACTTGGTAATCGATACTCTTTATTAACTAAAACCAAAAGATCATCTCCACTTCTGGTTACCTCCTTAATATCACTTGGATATGCCCACCACCCAGAAGAAGATGAACTATATGATATTTTTGAATTCTTAATTGCAACACTCTTATCTATTACTACACTCTCTTGTATATTATTATCCAGTACCACCCTATGCTGCTCTACCTCATCTATATTCTTCTGTTTATATACAACAGTTTTTGTATTGATGGAGAGTATAAATGCAATAATTGTACTTAGTATTTTACCCATACCTCTATTTTACAACATATAGTTAAGGTTAAATAGTAATATTAATACAAGATAGTTTTATCATTATCTAGGTCAGGAAGTATATATGAGAATGTATTAACATATGATATGGCATTAAGTAAAGAAGATATACAAATTATTAAAAGAATTGTAAATATACATGTTAAACAAAATATGGATATTTTTAATAAATATATGTTAGGTAAACCATATATATTAAATATCACATATGATGAATTACAGGAAGAGATTGTAAAAATGAAAGAGAGTATCCCTGATATACCGATTGTTAAGTTAAGTTGATATAGGCATATAGTATTGTTATAATGTCTGTATTAATATGTAATTATTGATAAATGCTTAGCGAAAATATATTTACTCCCCCTTCTGTAGAAGCAGAAAAGGTAGAGAATAGGATAGGAGAATTAATGGAACAAGCAGAAGAATTGGTTAAAGAAGAATATCAAGGAGATATAACTAAAGAGATTACAGAACAGGAATTTTACAATACAAAAATTACAGAGTTATTACCACAATTTTATCCAAATGCATTTGAGAAAATTGAAAATAAAAAAGGTATGAATCTTATAAGGCTCAAAAAATTAATGAAAACGGATTTGTGGCAAGGATTGAATAATGGTTGTATAGAAAAAACTCTTGAGGAATTAGCATCTTTACCAATGAAGGTATGCTCTTACTATACTTGTATTCAATCTCCTGACGGTGGAGTATGTTTTTCCCCATATGGTATGACATATTATTATGATAATTTTTGGATGGAAGCAGCACCAGTATCTGAGATTTTGGAAGGGGGAAAAACAAGATCTATTCGAAATATATCTAAAGAGGAACAAATAATACTTAGTAAGACTCTTGATTTAATAGAGAAAGAATATAGTGGAGATAACTAGAGTAAAGCCACAGTAGCCACTCTATCTCCTTCATTAATATCCATAACCTTAACACCAGATGTTTGTCTTCCCTGAGTAGGTACTGTATTAATGTTAGATCTAATAACCTTAGATTTCTCAGATATAACAACTATCTCTTCATCTTCCTCTGTTAATATTCTTGCAGTAGCAATATTCCCTGTCTTTTTTGTTACCCTAAATGTAAATATACCTGTTCCTCCCCTCTTCTGTGTACCATACTCTTTTAACAAAGACATCTTCCCATATCCAAATTCAGAGAGTGTAAGAAGCTTCTGATCATCATAATCAACAACACCCATACCTACAACGCAATCTGTATCACTCTTAAATTTAATACCAGTGACTCCTCTTGTACTCCTACCCATAGGTCTTACATCACTCTCCTTGAACCTAACAGATTTTCCTTCCTTAGTAATTAATATAATCTCATTCTCTCCTGTTGTTGGTTTAACCCAACTCAAATGATCCCCATCTTCTAATTTAATAGCTATTAATCCATTAGCTCTAATATTTGCAAATTCAGATATCTCTGTTTTCTTAACAATACCCTTCTCTGTTGCCATTAAGAAATATTTGTAATTAATCTGATCTTTCTCCTCACTCTTCTTAGAAATCTCTCCCTTTGAACTTCTTGTTAAAACAGATGTTACTATCTCATTCTGATCTAACTGTACTAAATTTACCAATGGTAATCCCTTAGCTGTCCTACCAAGCTCAGGAATCTCAAATATTCTTAAATTAAATACTTTACCCAAATTAGTAAAGAGAAGCAGTTCATCATGTGTATTACAAAGGAATGCATGCTCTATAAAATCACCCTCTTTTGTATCACCTCCTGATACTCCCTTTCCTCCTCTGTGTTGTGCTTTATAGGTATTAGGAGGCAATCTTTTAATGTATCCAGAGTGAGTTATTGTAACTAATGTATCTTCAGAAGCAACCATATCCTCTTCTGAAATTTCATCTACTTTCCCTTTTATAACCTTTGTTCTTCTCTCATCACCATATTTCTCTTTAATCTCTTCCAAATCATCACTTACTACCTCAAGTATCCTATCCTGATTCTCCAATATTTCATTGTACTCTTTAATTTGCTCTTGAGTCTCCTTATGCTCATTCTGTATCTTCATTCTTTCCAATGCAGCCAACCTTCTTAACTGCATATCTAAGATAGCTTGTGCCTGAACTTCTGTAAAATCAAATTTATCCATTAAATTAGTCTTAGCAGTATCCTGTGTCTTAGATTTTCGTATAGTATCTATAACCTCATCAAGAAGATCTAAAGCTTTAAGTAGCCCTTCTAGTATATGACCTCTGAACCTTGCTTCAGCCAAATCAAATTCATATCTTCTAATGGTTACAAGAAGTCTGAAAGAAAGAAATAGTTCTAAAATTCTCTTAATTGGTAAAAGCTTTGGTTCCTGTTCTACTAATGCAATCATATTTGCATTAAAGACTTTTTGCATTTCAGTATATTTATAGAGCTTGTTTAGTACAGCCTTAGGTTGCGCATCTCTCTTGAGAACTATCACTACCCTCATTCCTTCTCTACTAGATTCATCTCTCATATCAGCAATTCCTTTTATCCTTTTCTCCTTAACAAGATCCGCAATCTTCTCTATCATATGAGCTTTGTTAACCTGATATGGAATCTCTGTTATCACAATGTTGTATCTACCCTGTTTTCCTTCAACTATTGATGCTTTTGCTCTCTGCAGTATTCTTCCTCTACCTGTAGCATATGCATTTAATACCTCTTGCTGATCATAAATTATTCCTCCCGTTGGGAAGTCAGGACCAGGTATTATCTCTATTAATTCAGATGGTGTAATGTCTGATTTAAATTCAGGGTATAGGATTAATTCATCAGCATTAAGTTTATCTCTTAATGCATCAATATTTGTATGCAGATTAATATCATCCTTTTCTACATAATTTTCAAGATAGTCGATAGGTTTAGAGTTTAATGTAGTTGGAATCTTTTCCTTAGATTCTTTATTTTTCCTTAATTCATTATATATGGCTTTTCCTTCCCACTTGTTTCCAAGAGAGATCATTTTTTGTAATGCTTCGACAAGTTCTTTCAAATTATGTGGCGGAATTTTTGTTGCCATTCCTACAGCAATACCATCACTTCCATTTGCCAAAACATTTGGGAAAAGTGCAGGTAGTACAGTTGGTTCTAATCTAGTTCCATCATAGTTTGGAGTGTATGTTACAGTTCCCTTGTTTAAATCTCTAATTAATTCAGGAGTAATTTTCCCCATCCTTGCTTCGGTGTATCTCATTGCTGCTGGGGAGTCTCCATCTATAGATCCAAAGTTTCCTTGTCCATCTACTAATGGATATCTAGTGGAGAAATCTTGAGCCATCTTAACAAGAGTCGGATATACTACGGATTCTCCATGAGGATGGTAGTTACCTGATGTATCTCCAGCTATTTTTGCTGATTTTCTGTAATGAGCTGTAGGTGTCAAACCTAAGTCATTCATAGCTACAAGAATTCTTCTTTGTGATGGTTTAAGACCATCTTTTACTTCAGGAAGAGCTCTAGATACAATTACAGACATAGAGTAGTCCAAATAGTTGGCTTTCATCTCATCAACTATGGATCTAGGTGCTATATCACCAGGTTTAAAGGTCATATCTATTCCTAGTGTATCCTCATTATCTTCAGTTGTTACTTTTATATCTTCTTCTGACATATTTTAGATATTTATATACTATCTTGCATAGAAAATTCAGAATCTGATTTTGCAGTATCATAATCAACCACATATTTTTCTAATAGTTCAAATGTCTCCTCTTGCACTATTTGTGATTCTAAATCTTGCTCATCATCTATATTATCTGTAATTCTAATTGTTTGAACTAATTGATAACCATCATCTCTATCATAGAGATGTAAATTGATATGTTCTTCATTTTGGGGTTCTTCCAAACAGATCTTCATACCAAAATTTTCATCTAAATAATTATGAATAGTCTTTATCAAATCTTTATTTTTATCCTTAATTAATATTTCCATTATTTTAGATGTGTAATTAGGAAGTCTTTCTGCAACTTTTTTTTGTAGTAGCACATCATATACTAACTTCGCCTCTTCTGTTCTCATTTCTTCCATAGTTCGTTCTAACATTTTTTAAAAATAAAAATTTAGATGTCTAAATTAGCTTTTGTAGCATACATCTGTATAAATCTTCTTCTTGGAGGAACCTCATTGCCCATCAACATTTCAAATACTTTCTCTGCCTCTTCTGCATCGTGAATCTCAACTTTCTTTAACACCCTACTCTCTGGGTTCATAGTAGTTTCCCATAATTGATCTGGATTCATTTCCCCCAAACCTTTAAATCTGTTTTCAACAGGAACTTTTCCTTCCATCTTAGCCTTTTTAACAAATACTTCCTTCTCTTCATCATTTATGAAATAGTATTTTTTCTTTCCTATCTCTACCTTGTGTAATGGAGGTTGTGCTACATATACATACCCTTGCTCTATTAAGGGCCTAAAGAATCTGAATAGTAGAGTTAATACAAGAGTTGTGATATGCAATCCATCTACATCTGCATCGCTCATTATTACAATTTTATGATATCTCAATTTGGAAATATCTAAGGTATCACCTATTCCAACTCCCAATGCCGTAGTTACATCATTAAACTCATTATTGGATAGTACTCTATCAACTCTATATTTCTGTGTATTCATAATTTTTCCCCTAAGAGGAAGTATTGCTTGAGTATGTCTATCTCTACCCTGTTTTGCAGATCCACCAGCAGAATCACCCTCTACTATGAATAGTTCACTATCTGCAGGATCTTTGCTTGTACAATCTGCTAATTTACCAGGTAGTGTTGTAGATTCTAGTGCATTTTTCCTTATTACAGCATCTCTTGCAGCCTTTGCTGCAGCCTTTGCCTTGTTTGCTAATACTGCTTTCCCTATTATACTTTTAGCATCTTGAGGATTCTCTTCAAGATATGTAAGTAGTTCATCCTTAACCAATTTTGATACGACACTCTTAACCTCTCTGTTATTGAGTTTAATTTTTGTTTGTCCTTCAAACTGAGGATTTGCAACTTTAACAGAAACAATTGCAGTTAATCCTTCTCTGACATCATCTCCATTTAATGTCCCGTCTACTCCCTTTAGAAGCTCAGCTTTTTGTGCATATGAATTTAATGCACTAGTTATTGCAGTCCTAAATCCAGCTAAGTGTGTTCCTCCCTCTGGGTTCACAATGTTATTTGTGTAACATCTAACATCCTCCTCCATCCCATCGGTATACTGAAGAGCTACTTCTACGACAATATCATCTTCCTGTTTGTTCATATAGAAAGGCTCCTGTCCTACCACCTTACTATCTATATTAAGGAATTGTACATACGATTTAATACCATCTTCAAAATACAAGTCATATCTTTTAGCTTCATCTGTACTTTCATCTGTTATGGATATTCTCAATCCAGCAGTCAAATACGCATGTTGTCTGCATTTTTTAACTATTGTTTTGAAATCAAATTTGGTTTCTGTAAATATTTTAGAATCTGGAAGAAATGTATGTTGTGTGCCAGATTCCTTAGTATCTCCAATCCTCTTTACTGGGGCTTTTGGTACTCCTCTTGTATATTCCTGTTGATATATTCCTCCTTCGAATTGGACTGTTGTAATCATCCACTCAGAGAGGGCATTAGTACATTTCATTCCTACACCATGCAAACCTCCTGAAACTTTGTATGCCCCTTGTTCAAATTTACCTCCTGCATGTAGATTTGTCATTACAGTTTCCAAAGTTGATACCTTAGTCTCTGGATGCTCATCTACTGGGATACCTCTTCCATTATCCTTAATTGTAATGGAACCATCTTTATTAAGTGTAACCCATATGTTAGTACAGTATCCGGCAATAGCTTCATCTACGGAGTTGTCCAAAATTTCGGTAAATATATGGTGTAATCCACTGGAATCTGTTGATCCAATGTACATAGCAGGCCTTCTTCTAACAGCTTCAAGCCCCTTAAGGACTTGGATATCAGAAACTTTGTATTGAGATTTTTCGGCCATATTCAACTAAGTTATGCTATATTAATTTCAGGTGCTAGAACTATACATTTTACCTTTTTCTGGCCCAAATGTTAAGCTTTCAATTGCATTAACATAGCCTCTAAAGTGAGCCTCCTATTGCAGTTTGCAGATATCTTATCCCTGCTCTCTTGTATTATTTTTAGGAGTGCTAGGTTCTCTTTCGAGCTATCAATCTTACCATTTTTAATATCTAATTCAAGTCTTTTTCTGAAAATATTCTCTATTGCTTCGATGAATTGTAGTGCTGTATCCTTTGATTTTGCATATTCATCTGCTATTTGGAATTGTTCCAAAATATCTTTCTCAAATATGTCATTTAGATTGTTTAGATTCTCTATGTTTCCGTTGTAAGGTTTCTTTGAATATATTATTTTGGCTCTAGATCTGATGGTGGGGAGTAGATTTTTCTCATTTGTGACACAGAGTATATACATAGATGTGCTAGAAGATTCCTCTAAAGTTTTTAGGAGAGCATTTTGTGCTTGCGAAGTGAGTTTTTCTGCTTCGGCGATTATGCCAACCTGGATTTTTTCTTGAAAAGGTTGAAACATCATTTCTTTTTGGAAGGCTTTTACCTCCTCTATGCCTATGCTGTTCTTCTCTGTGGAATCCAAGGCATGTATATCTGGAGAATTTTTAATATCTCTGTCATATATTTGTGCTAGCAATTGTTGCAAACTCTCGCTACCTTGTGATCTGTCCACCAATATATATGTCATACCTAGATTCTACCACATCCGGGGTCTGTCCCTTTCTTTTTGGTTAGATTTAAAAGCTTTTTGCATAATTATAGAGGCTAATTTGTTTGCTATTTGAAATTTATATTGGATGTTTTTCTTAAGATACCTTTTTGGAATGAAGAAAAAATCTGGGGTCTGTCCCTTGTCTTTTTGTCGGGTTTGCCATAAACTGGAGTGAGGATAATTTTAAGATAATCTGCCCGATGTCTGCAGGAACTTCCTTGCTAAAATATCTTCAAACCAAGGGTTTGATAAATGAGGAAAATGCCAGAAAGGTATTGGTAGAAAGAAGTCGTACACAGAAAACAGAAGAAGCTATCATAAGGGAATTAGGGATTGTAAATGATATTGAAATTGCTAAGGCTAAGTCTGAAATTTTTGGTATTCCTTTTGTAGATTTAACGACAATGTCTATACATGAGAGTATTATTGCTGAAGTCAGTATAGATAATTTGCACAAGTATAAGGCTGTTCCTTTTGAGAGAGGTCAAGATTTTGTGAAGATTGCTATGCAGGATCCATTTGATGTGCAGGCCACTCAAGCTCTTCAGGGCAAGTATCCTCCTAATACGAAGATTCAGGTGTATATAACTACGAAGGAAGGTATTGATTCTATCCTTGAGAGAAGAGTCGGAGATATGATGAGTTCTGAAGTAACTGAGGCTTTAGAGGATGTGGATGTGCCCGTTACTGAGATTAGCGAAGATCCAAATCTTTTTTCCAGTACAGATCTTTCTTCTGCACCTGTTGCTAGAATTGTAAATTCGATGCTCCAGTATGCTGTTACATCAAAGGCATCAGATATCCATATTGAACCTATGGAAAAGAGAGTTAGGGTGAGATTTAGAATTCATGGTGTTATGACTGAAAGGTTAACATTACCCAAGAATCTTAATCCTGCAATTGTTTCAAGAATTAAGATTCTTTCTAATTTAAAAATAGATGAGAGAAGAGTTCCTCAGGATGGTAGATTTCCAATTAAGATAGGGAATACAAAGATAGATCTTCGTATTTCTGTTATGCCCACCATTCATGGAGAGAAGGTTGTTATGAGGTTGTTGGAGTCTGAGACAACAGATATTACTTTAGAGTCTACGGGTCTAAGGGGTAATGCTTATAAGATATTTTTAGATGCCCTTACTGTTACAAATGGTATTGTTCTAGTTACTGGACCAACTGGTAGTGGTAAGACTAGGACATTGGCTTGTTCTTTAATAAAGATTAATGATCCCAAGGTGAATATTATATCTTTGGAAAATCCTGTTGAAATTCGTATTCCAGGAGTTACACAGATTCAAATTAATCCAGATGTTGACCTTACTTTTGCTAATGGATTAAGGTCTGTACTTAGACAGGACCCAGATGTCATTATGGTGGGAGAGATTAGAGATGAAGAAACTGCACAATTGGCTGTTCAAGCCTCCCTTACTGGTCACTTGGTGCTTTCGACTTTGCATACAAATAGTGCTCCTGCCGCTATTCCTAGACTTTTAGATATGGGTATAGAGCCATATCTTTTAGCTTCTACAATTAGAGCTGTTGCTGCACAACGACTACCAAGGAGAATATGTTCTGATTGTATAGAGGCATATCCTGCTTCTCCAGAAGTTGTAGAAAATATTTTACAGACAATGAAAGGTGCTAAAGATTTTGACTTAGTACAGTATATTAATAGAGTTATAGCCTCATCAACTCATTTGAAGGAGGGGGATCAGCATTCGGTAATGAAGGCTCCTCAGGTTGGTCCAGATGGTAAGCCAGTGATATATCTTTATAGAGGTAAGGGTTGTGATAAATGTGGAGGGTCTGGATATTCTGGAAGGGTTGGTATTTTCGAAGTGCTTGATGTTAGTGAAAAAATTAGTAGAATGATTTTAGAAAATGTGACTGATACTGAAATCAGAGATGCAGGTATGCAAGCAGGTATGTTAACTATGA
>Ga0255347_1000731_pt1 | contig 57424 bp, 53 predicted proteins | sample wastewater_treat_2_FD_192479 | JGI IMG/M metagenome (GOLD analysis project Ga0255347, IMG submission 192479) | Wastewater microbial communities from Lulu Island WWTP, Vancouver, Canada - plant24 | ecosystem: Engineered > WWTP > Wastewater > Unclassified | place: Canada: Vancouver, British...
AAAAGGTGCTTGCCAATTGCTGCCAACGACAAAGCAGCCTGCACAAATTGCACAGACTGCTTTTGGTTACTACATAGATTATTTTTGTTTTTTGCGCTGTCTACTTGACAGGGGGCGGGTCAAAGCTTCGGGGGTTTTATCATTTAAGAAATCCGTTGATTATCTGTTCCTCGGCTTCTGCCTCGGTAAGACCAAGTGTCATGAGCTTTATGAGCTGCTCGCCTGCTATCTTGCCGATGGCTGCCTCATGAACCAATGCTGCGTCGATGTTGTTTGCCTCCAATGAGGGCACCGCAAGGATACGTCCGTTGTCCATGATGATGGAGTCGCACTCCGTATGACCGCTGCAGGCTGCGCTTCCCACAACGCAGAGGTCAAGCTTCTGATAGGAATCGTCACGGGCTACCGAACGGGAAACTACATCCGCGCTGGAGCCGTCGCCGTTGAGGTCCACCTTGTATATGCTGTAAGCCTGCTGCTGACCGTGGGTCATGAGCCTTTCGTGTACCACCAGCTTCGCGTCAGCCTTCAGGTCGGCTATCGTTGTTCTCTTTGTGGAGTCAACGCCCTTTATCTGCACCATTTCCATTTCCATGACGCTGCCCTCATCCATATGGACCTCGGTAACAGGATTGAGGATACGCTTTCCGCTTCCGTCCCCTGAGCCGTAATGCTTCTCGACGTAGCGAACTCTGGAATTCTTGCCTATATAGAAACGGTGAATACCGTCATGCTCGGAGTCCTGAGAGCCGCAGTTGTCAATACCGCAGCCTGCAACGATGAGCACATCGCAGTCCTCCCCTATGAAGAAGTCATTATAGACGTCCTCCTTGAGTCCGCTCTGGCTGAGAACTACGGGGATATGCACACTTTCGTTCTTTGTGCCAGCCTTTATGCGTATATCTATGCCGCTGACATCTGTCTTTGACTGTATATCGATGTTTGCGGTGGTGTTCCTGCCTATGGATTCGCCGTTTGCGCGGAGGTTATAGGCTCCCTCGGGTATATTGTGGAGGTCGGCTACCTCCTTGAAAAGTCTTTCCTGAACTGCGTCCATCTGAACCATGATGCCGCCTCCTTACGCCATTTTGTGGCAGATATTAACTGCGCTTTCCGTGCCTGTGATCTCGGGGAGTATCTCTTCCCTGCTGCCCTTCTTTGCGATCCTGCCGTCAGCGATGACGATGATCTCGTCGGCGATATTGAGGATACGCTCCTGATGTGAGATAACAACGATGGATCTGCCCTTGCACTCGCTGCGCATTTTCTCGAATATGCGGATAAGGTTATTGAAGCTCCACAGGTCTATACCTGCCTCGGGCTCGTCAAAGAGAGCAAGCTTTACGTTTCTTGCCAGGACTGTAGCTATCTCGATACGCTTCAGCTCTCCGCCGGAGAGGGAAGCGTTTATCTCACGGTCGATGTAGTCCTTGGCGCAGAGCCCTACCTCAGAGAGGTATTCACAGGCTTCCGACACAGACAGTTTCTTGCCTGCGGCTATCCTGAGAAGGTCCACAACGGTCATGCCCTTGAAGCGGACAGGCTGCTGGAAGGCAAAGCCGATACCCATTTTAGCACGCTCGGTAATGCTCTTGTCGGTGATGTCCTCGCCGTCGAGAATGAGGCTTCCTGCGGTATTCTTCTCGATACCTGCGATGAGCTTGGCGAGGGTGGACTTTCCTCCGCCGTTGGGTCCTGTTATGACAATGAATTTATCGTCCTCAACAGTGAGGCTTATATCGCGAATTATCTCGACATTCCTGCCGTCGCTCTCCGCACTGAATGATATATTTTTTAATTCAAGCATTATTGATCCCCTTTCGTGTGATCCTGAGCTTTCAGACATTGTTATTACATTATCAATTATAACACGTTGTCATTATAAAATCAACCTATAGCTCTGCTTGTTGCATACAAGAAACTTATATAGCCCGCACAGAAGCCTGTAAATAGGCAAATCGCAGTTATGCAATGCTAACCGTCGTTTCAAAGTATAAACAAAAATGAGCGGCATTGCCGCTCATAATTATCCGTATTCTTATTTATTCACAGACAAGGGGTCTCTCGGTTATACCCACTGCTACGCCCTGTGTATTTGTGCCGATATGGCTTGCAATGGAACAGGCAAGGGGACGATATGTCACCTTATACCCCGGAAACTCATTCTGCACCTTCTCCACCCACTGTCTTGCAGTTTCGGGAGACTCCATAGTGCCTGCCGCACCAATGCTCAGGTGCTCCTTTGCTATGCCTGCATACTTGCCGCTGAGGTCCTTGTGGACAGCCTCGAACATCTTCTGCTCCGCAGCCGCCATGCCTCTTGCCTTGGCGTAGGCGTCAAGCTTGCCGCCCTGTATCTTCAGAATGGGCTTGAGATTGAGCACTGTAGCGATAGCCGCTCCCGCAGAGGTTATGCGTCCTGTCTTGGTTATGCGCTTTAGGCTGTGAAGTGTGATATATATATCGTTGTCATAGGCGCTCTTTTCAAGGGCGTCCCTTATCTCCACCGCGCTCTTTCCGTTTTCAGCCATGTACTTCGCATCATAGACCGAGTCCAGAAGGGTTATGGAGATACGGTGGTTGTCGATGACTACCACCTTTCCGTCGTAGTCCACAGCCAGAGCCTTTGCGGTATTGCATGAGCCGCTGAGACCGCTTGACATAGGGATATACACCAGCTCGTCATAGCCGTCCGCGAATATCTTCTCCCACATCTCTGTCAGCGCTCCCGGAGAGGGCTGGGACGACACGATGTCCTTGTTCTCGTTGAGTGCCTTGTAAATATCGTCATTGGTGAGCGTAAGCTCCTCCATGTAGTCCTTTCCGTCTATGACTACAGGCATGGGCAGCACATATATGCCATTGCTGCTTCCCTCTGTCAGCGTTATGCCGCTGTTCGTATCAGTCATTACCGCAGTTTTCATTACTATTCCTCGTTTCAGATCAGCTTTCCGACTGCTCCCAAAAGGAGCATTTTCTCCCAAAGGAGATTATACCATTATACAGGATTTTTGTCAATAGACAGCCATGTATCTCGCTGAAAGCTGTCATCGGGAACTTCGCTTACCACGACAGTTTGCTGTCCTCAAGTGTAGCTCCTGTCAGCTGACAGTAGGTGAAGCCGTTCTCCTTGTAATAGTTGAAAACACCGTTCACGGTTATCTCAGTATCCACCGCAGGGTAGTCCTGAGGGTAGGTGTAGTCGCCGTCCAGCACGAACTCTATTCCCTGTGAACAGCAGGCTGTGGCATCACTGATGAGCACAGCGAAATACTCTTTTCCCGTAGCCTCGTCCTTGAAATATGAGAAGGGGCCCTTCGCCCTTACGGTCTTGCCCACATAGTCATCGGGATTGTACACCATATCATAGACCTCCGCATATACCATGGAAGAACTCAGCTCCGTAAGGTCAACGTCGAAGCCGTTTGCACCCTTGAACTTCTCCTCCTTGGGAACTATGCCACCAAAAGGCACTGTAGTCTCTGCTTCCGCGGAAGCAGCTGCGGCGGGCTCAGCCGCCTGCTCCGAAACAGGCTTTGTGCCGCCGCAGGAGCAAAGGCATACGACCGCAGCGGATAATACCGAAAACATTTTTATAGCTCTCATGGCTATACCTCCGTTTCTTCGGCTCAGCCGAGGTATTCAGCCAGAACATCGCAGTTCTGCTGCATAAGTGAAAGGTATGTCACACCGCTGTTGACGTCATTCATTGTGACTGACTGTATGGAGTTGAGCTCCGCAACAGAGCAGTCCTTTCTGCCTGAATTCCTGATGACAGCCTCTGCAATGGACTTGTCGGAATTCTCGATGGTGAATATGGTATCGCACTCAAGCTGGTCCAGCTTTTCGGACAGGAAGCTGATAGTGCTGAAGCTGGCTTCGCTCTCGGCAGAGCAGCCCACGAAAGCCGCATAGTAGTCCAGACCGTAGTCATCGAAGAGATAGCGGAACGGGAAGCGGTCGCCGAATATGAGAGTCTTGTTTTTGGCGCTGTCGGTGATGCTGCGGAAGCTCTCGTCCATTTCGTCCAGCTTCTTTGTGTAGTCCTCAAGAGAGCTGCTGTAATCGGCAGCATGGTCGGGGTCAGCCTTTGAAAGCACCTCGGAAATGGCGCTGCAGGCGGTCTTTGCGTTTTTCAGCGACAGCCATATATGCTCGTCGTACTCCACCTCGCCTTCCTCTTCTTCCTCCTCATCTTCTTCCTCAGCCTCCATGCCCTCCTTCACTTCCTCCTCTTTTGCAGAGTCGCCAAGGAGCTCCATAAGGTCGATGACCTGCATATCCTTGTTGTCTGCCTCGTCAAGGGCGTCCTCCACCCACTTGTCGGACTCGCCGCCCACATGGATAAATATGTCGCAGGTGGATATTTTCATAATGTCGCTTGCAGTGGGCTGATAGTTGTGAAGGTCGGTGCCGCTGCTGAGAAGATAGGTAAGGTCCGCCTCATCGGCATGGTCCCCCATTATCTGCTTCACCCAGTCATACTCGGGGAAGATAGTGCACACCACGCTGAGCCTGCCCGAGCTGCTGCCGACGGCTGTATTGCCTGCGGTGTCGGACTCGCGTGAAGCTCCGCAGCCTGTAAGACCTGCCGCAGCCACTGCCATTGCCATTGCTGTTATAATTGATTTTCTGATAAACATAAAAAGAACCTCCGAAATGAATACAGTTTTTTGCGCAGCACGAAAAAGGAGCTATGCTCCTGCTGCAAATGGACACAAAAAACCGTGTTCAGTTCAGAAGTTCTACTTTGAGCGATATAAGGGTACTGTCCGTAAAGCTCCTTACATCATAAGATACAAGGATAACAGCCAGTACAATAACAGCTGCCGAAAGTACCAATACAGGCAGAGATGTACCCAGAGTATCCATGGACTCATGGCACCGCTCCAGCACAGTGCAGACAACGCAGTCCTCACCCGTACAGTGATGATGACCGTGGAAAGCTATAAATGCAGAGGAGCAGAAAATGACCAGCACAAAGAGCACAGCTGCCGCAGCTGCGGAAATGCGTTTCATAAGGCTTTTCATGGTCAGGCTCCTCCTTTCAATCTGAGAATTGATTTCATTTTGCTTTCTTATTATATCATAAAAATACAGAAATAGCAACAGACGCGGCGAAAAAATCTGCTTTTTTTATCTTCAGCGCGAAAATGGGTGCGCAGGCTCTGCGCTTATATCACAAAAATACGAAAATAGCAACAGACGCGGCGAAAAAATCTGCTTTTTTATCTTCAGCGCGAAAATGGGTGCGCAGGCTCTGCGCTTATATCACAAAAGTACGAAAATAGCAACAGCCGCGGCGAAATATTTCTTCCCAAAAGACTTTACAGCAAAAAGAGGCGCACTGTGTGCACCTCTCGCTGTCAGCTCTGTGTTTTACCGAAGAAGCTGTCTATAAGCTCCACCACCTCGGGATTGAAACCGTTGTACAATTCCCCGTCTATGGACTCATAGAAGCGTATAAGCTCCTCCTCGGGAACATCATTGTTATACTTCTCATTCAGCTCGTCCTGGAGAGGAATGAGTATCATCTTCTTGTATTCCGTGTACTCGGGAGTATTGAAATAGGAGTTGTGACCGTTTCGGTCCTCCTCGGAGAACACCTTGTACTCAACGTTCTTATTGGTTATCTCGTCCTTGTGAGCGATTATGGCAGCTCCGTCATAAGCAATGACATCGTCCTTGTCTCCGTGCATTATGAGCACGGGGATACCCGACTTGTTTATGCCCTCCACTGCCGAAAGGGAGGCATTCTTCCCGAAGGTCGCCTTGTTGTACGCCCACACAAAGGGATAGATGAGCTTTGACGCGCCGCCGAACATTCCGTCGCAGGTCTCGGCAAGCTCCTCAAATGGTGTATTATAGCCCGACATGGTAACGCAGCCCTTTATATCGTGGTCGAAGTTCAGCACCGCCGCCGAGGCGTAGCCTCCCCAGCTGTGTCCCAGAACGAAGGTGTCGAGACTGTTCAGACGGGAGTCGCCCTCCGCAAAGGTAAGAGCGCTGTCAAGGTCAAGAGCGGACTGCGCCAGACCTACCGTACCTTCGCCCTCGCTGTAGCCGCTGCCCGTGCAGTCATAGGCGAAAACGCGCCAGCCCCTTTCCACCAGTCGGGTGATAAGCCCCAGATAGAACTCATGACCGCTGCCGATTCCGTGGGCGAAAACGATGAGTCCCCTGTCCTTGTCGGCGCCGTAGATAAAGCCCTTGAGGTTATTCTCTCCCGATTTGAAGCTTACCTCCTGACGGGGATATTCCTCCTCGTAATGGTCATAGAACCATGTGGCAGTATACCTCTTGTCGGGGTACTCTCCCCTGCCGAAGTTCTTGTCCATTTCCTTTTTCGTTATGACAAATCCCGTGATACAGCCTGCAATGAGCAGAAGCACAAGTATCATCGCAGATATTTTAATTACCTTTTTCTTCATTTTGTGCCTCTTTTTTCCTCAGTTTTTTCAGCTGCTCAAAGCTTTCTCTCAGCTTTATATCGTCAGGTCTCTGCTGAAGTCCGTAAGCAAGTCTGCCAATAAGTCCGTTTATGTAGTGCATGGGCGTATCGTCGCTGCCGAGCCGCGAAAGATGCTCCCTGACGCCATATTTCAGGCAGTAGTACGCCTCCTGCCGAAGCTCACGGCGTTTTTCCCTGGGAAGGTCGGGCTTTTCGTTGACCACAAGTCCCGTAACGGTCTGGCGCTGGGAGCTTCCTGCAAAAACGGTCTTTTCCCTGTTCAGCTCAAAGCCCATGGCATAGAGCTTTCTGCTGACCCTTCCGACCACATGGCTGTCCAGTAGGTCGTCACGGCTGCCCGAGAAAGTCATATCGTCGCAGTAACGGGTATAGGTGATGTTCCTCTCCCTGCACCATGCGCCTATGCTGTCATCGAAATGCTTCATGACCAGATTGGCGATATAGGGCGATGTGGGAGCTCCCTGAGGCAGAACTCCCCTGTGTACGCAGAGATGTGTCAGCAGAGAGGTCGCCCTTGGACTGAGCCTGAACTGCTTCATTACCATGTAAACCGCGTCATCGTTGATACTGTCGAAAAAGCCCGATATATCCAACTTTATTATGAAATCCGCCCCACTGTGGCAGGCGGCGTTGCTGCGGACAGATACGCCCTTTCTGTAAGCCGTCGCGTACTCCGATACGTGGAGTTTGCTGAGGCAGCGGTCAAGTATGCGCCGCTGGACCAGCTTCAGAAAGCCGTTGGGAACGTTCAGAACGCGCTTTTTCTTTGCCTTTCCCGTATATATCACGGACTGATGATAGTTTGAGTAGCTGCCGCCGCGCTTTTTACGCGGCACACGGTCGCTGCTGAGCATATACAGCTTCCTCACAGGCACCCCCAGCACCTCCGAGATAAGCATAACATCAACGTCTGTCATCAGTCATCACCTCTTTTACAGCAGCAGGCTGCGGCACAAAACATTCATATGTTTCGGAGACGAATCTTATTATTAACGGAGTTAATTTGAATTCGTCGGAGAAACTTGTGATAACGTCCGTGGTTTTAAATGATTCCCGCGGCGACTCGCCGCAGTTGCGCATCATGCGTTACGCTGCCGCAGCCCGTCTGCTTTTGTAATATTATAGCACTTTGCGTAGAGTATTGCAAGAGGTGAAAAAAAGTTGTATCATAGGTGTGAGGTCAGGAGCTTCTCCATCGTGTAAAGAGTGAAGGACAGTGAAGATCCTTCGGAAAGGAGTGTCTCAATGGACAACGGTGCAAGTAGCTACCGCCGTTTCCGCGATGAAGGCGACATGGAAGGTCTCGCCGAGATAATCAGGGACTACAAGGACGGTCTTATCTTCTATCTGTGCAGTATCCTCGGGAATATCCACACCGCCGAGGACATTGCTGAGGACACATTCGTGCTTCTCGGCACAAAAAAGCCCCGTGACAAGGGCAAGGGGCAGTTCCACACATGGCTGTATACCATCGGTCGGAACCTCGCCATAGACTACCTGCGCAAATGCAGAAGACGGGGCGAGGTCTCTGCGGAGGACGCTCCCGAGGTCGTAAGCGACGAGGAGGGGCTGGAGGAAACCTATATCCGCGAGGAGAGAAAGATAATCCTCCACCGCGCAATGCGCAAACTGAAGCCCGAATACAGACAGGTGCTGTGGCTCATATACTTCGAGGAGTTCAGCACCAGGGAGGCAGCCACAGTTATGAATAAAAGCGTCCACAACACCGAGACTCTGGCATACCGTGCCAGAATGTCACTTCGCAAACAGCTTGAAATGGAGGGCTTTGACTATGAAAAACTATGATGAGATGAAAGAGAATGTTTTTCGCCGCATTGAGGATATAGAGGCGGAGAAAAAGCGCAAAAGAAAGATATATACAAGAACAGCCGCGGCAGTTGCTCCCCTGTGCGCCGCAGGTGCGGCTGTGTTCACACTATGGGGCGGCGGAGCCTTCGGAAAGGGTACAGACACTATCGAAGTTCAGTCCTTCGGCACTTCGGTTAAGGCAGAGAGCCGCACCGCTGCCGTTTCCGAAAGCATTACAACTGTAAGGACTCATACAACTCTGTTGAAAACAGACAGCACCGCAAAGACGGTCACAGAAAAGGCAGAAGCCACTTCCGTACCTGAGATTCAGCCCGATACAGAGGAGAAGTCCGCTGAGGAGGAAATGACCACGGCTGAAAGCGCAACTGCTGCAAGGGCGACAACCGGGGAGAGAAACACTGAAGCACCCGAACTGTCCAATAACAATGCAGTCTATGCTCCTGCCAACTTCGGAGACTTTGGGGCATGGGTAAACATAAACGGTGAGTCCTATGTGCAGGTTCCCGAATACAACGGAAATACCGATATATTTACCATCGGAAGCTATGTGGGAGCTGCCGGCGATTTTGACAGCTACTACACCGAGGGGCTGGGAGAGGACAGCGACCTTTATACAGTGGCAGGGCACGATGATCTGCTGATAATGGAGTACCGCGCTCCTTATTCGGGACGGCTGATTTTAAAGAAGCAGGGCAGCTCCGCGTCCGAGCCTCAGAGCGCTCCCCCTGCAAACCTCTGGTGTATCTTTGTCAGCAGCATAAGCTATAACGGCACCGACTACCACGACAGCACCGTGAATATTTCCTCCTTTACACAGGACAGATATATCGGCAAAGTAAGCGACTTCGCAGGCAGCTACGGAGACACAGGGAACTACCGTATCAACCCCGGTGACAGCGTCTATACGGTCAAGGAGACTCCCGACCTGCTGCTTGTAGTAAAAGCAGACAGCAGCTCCATATACGGCAGCGTGATACCAATGTGCAGCAGCAGCTTTTCGGGCGACAGCTACGGATACGGCAGTCTTGTGCCAAATCTCCAATTTCCCGACAGCGGCGATCAGCCTGCGGTCTTTAACTAAAAGAAAAGGGCAGTCCATACGGACTGCCTTTTTATTTTAAGTTTGAATTTACAAATAGCTTAATATGGTCATCAATATATTTCTTTTGCTTTTGGTTCAGCAATTTATAACTGTTAAGCAACTCAATATTGTCTGTAGGAGCAGGAGTCCCCATAAGGATATAATCGGTGGAGATCTCAAGTATCTCTGATAATTGAAGAAGTATCTCAAAGCTCATGCCTGCGTGACCGTTTTCGATACGGCTATAGTGATTTTGTGAGATGTCAAGCTTTTCGTAAACGTATTGCTGAGTATAACCTAATGAAAGACGTTGATTCTGTATGCGCTGACCGATTGCAAGCAAGTCGATTTTCATCATTATATCACCCTCCTACATAATAAATTATACATAATATATCATATCAATTTAATTATTTATTAGATTATATATTTATTATACTATTATGTATTAGGCAATATAAATAAATTCAATTCTTATGTTTTGTACTTTCATACATTTATTATTAAGAGATTGTAACGTTTATTCTGATTATATTGACGAATCAAATCAAGCAATATATAATTTAATTATAAAGTTTAATTCTATGTAAACTTTATTCTATTTACCAAGAAAGAGGGGCTCTTATGTTATATTTTATTGGTAGTATTATACATGGTATTATCTTTGGTTTTATTACAAAAACCATAAACGAGAAAAAAGGATATTATGGTGGTTTTGCATGGGGATTTTTCCTTGGAATTATAGGAGTAATAGTAGTTGCTTGCAAAAGCGAAAACATTTATCACGGAACACTTGATGGAGAATTTGCATCCAAAGCGCAAGCAACCGCTAAATTAAATGATAGAATCATTAATGAAGATGGTTGGCAATGTAATCGATGTAACAGAGTTAATGCGCACTATGTTACAACTTGCGTATGTGGTGTTTCGAGAGAGGAAAGTAAGAATTGGAAATCTAATCAAATATCAAAACCTAAAGAATCACTTTCGCAAGCAGACGAAATAGTTAAATTGAAAAATCTATTGGATTCAGGAGCAATTAATAAAGAAGAATATGACATAATGAAAAAACAACTTATTAATTCATAATTTCAAATTTTTCACATCAAAAAAGGGTAGCAAGTCAATCCGACTTACTACCCTTTATTTTTATTCGGTAATGAATTACTTCATAGCCTCTTCAACAGCAACTGCACAAGCAACAGTAGCACCAACCATGGGGTTGTTGCCCATACCGATAAGGCCCATCATCTCAACGTGAGCAGGAACTGAAGATGAACCTGCGAACTGAGCGTCAGAGTGCATACGGCCGAGAGTATCTGTCATACCGTAGGAAGCAGGACCTGCAGCCATGTTGTCGGGGTGGAGAGTACGTCCTGTACCGCCGCCTGAAGCTACTGAGAAGTACTTCTTGCCAGCGTCAACTCGCTCCTTCTTGTATGTACCTGCAACGGGGTGCTGGAAACGTGTGGGGTTAGTGGAGTTACCTGTGATGGAAACGTCAACGTTTTCCTTCCACATGATAGCAACGCCTTCTCTTACGTCGTTAGCGCCGTAGCAGTTGACCTTTGCACGGAGACCGTCTGAGTATGCCTTGCGGAATACTTCCTTGACCTCGCCTGTAGCGTAGTCCATCTCTGTCTCGATATATGTGAATCCGTTGATACGAGCGATGATCTGAGCAGCATCCTTGCCGAGACCGTTGAGGATAACGCGGAGGGGCTTCTGACGAACCTTGTTAGCCTTCTCAGCAATACCGATAGCACCCTCAGCAGCAGCGAATGACTCGTGGCCTGCCAGGAATGCGAAGCACTCTGTATCTTCCTCAAGGAGCATCTTGCCCAGGTTACCGTGGCCGAGACCAACCTTACGCTGATCAGCAACAGAACCGGGGATGCAGAAAGCCTGGAGGCCTTCGCCGATTGCAGCAGCAGCGTCAGCAGCTCTTGTGCAGCCCTTCTTTATAGCGATAGCGCAGCCTACTGTGTAAGCCCACTTTGCATTTTCAAAACAGATAGGCTGGATGCCCTCAACGAGCTTATAGATGTCCAGACCCTTTGCCTTACATACGTCAGCGCACTCCTCGATGGAGCTGATGCCGTAGTTCTTGAGAACGTCGAGGATCTGCTTCTCACGTCTCTCATATGATTCAAATAAAGCCATTTTACAAGTCCTCCTTATTCTTTTCTGGGATCAACGATCTTAACTGCGTCAGCAACTCTGCCGTACTGGCCCTGAGCCTTTTCAAATGCAGTATTTGCATCATCGCCTGCCTTGATGAAGTCCATCATCTTACCGAAGTTGATGAACTTGTAGCCGATGATCTCGTCGTCCTCATTAAGAGCGAGACCTGTGATGTATCCGTCTGTGAGCTCCAGATAGCGGGGACCCTTCTTGAGAGTACCGTATGTAGTACCGATCTGTGAACGGAGACCCTTACCGAGGTCCTCAAGACCTGCACCGATAACAAGACCGCCCTCAGAGAATGCAGACTGTGAACGTCCGTAAACGATCTGGAGGAAGAGCTCTCTCATAGCTGTGTTGATAGCGTCACAAACGAGGTCAGTATTAAGAGCCTCAAGTATAGTTCTGCCGGGGAGGATCTCAGCAGCCATAGCTGCGGAATGAGTCATGCCCGAGCAGCCGATAGTCTCAACAAGTGCCTCCTGGATAACGCCTTCCTTGACGTTGAGTGTGAGCTTGCAGGTACCCTGCTGAGGTGCACACCAGCCGATGCCGTGTGTAAAGCCTGAAATATCCTTTATCTCCTTAGCCTTGACCCACTTAGCCTCCTCGGGTATCGGAGCAGCGCCGTGAGCAACGCCCTGTGCGATAGGGCACATTGTTTCAACTTCGTGCGAATAAATCATTATAAATACTCCTTTCGGTTTTTAGGCAGTCGGATAATCTGCCCTGCATACAAGATTTATTATACAACATTTCCCCATCTTAATCAAGAAAAAACAATAAAAATAAGAGCTCAGTTTGTTATCATTTGCTAACATCAAAGTTTTACTTTTATGCCGGAAATGTTGATTTTCCGCGTGATTTGTTATATAATATTTCCGTCAGACTTTTTACAGCTTATTACAAAAGGAGTTGTTACAATGTCAGCAGATCACGCCGAAAAGGCTTGTGAGCTCTTTGCGGGAGGTCTCAACTGTTCCCAGTCTGTATTCGCTGCTTTTGCCGATGTTACAGGTATGGACTATGACCTTGCCCTGCGCCTCTCCTCCTCTTTCGGAGGCGGTATGGGACGCATGAGGGAGGTCTGCGGGACCTGCTCAGCCATGTTCATGATCGCAGGTATCCTCTATGGTCTCGGCGGAAGCTACTCCCACGAGGAAAAGACAGAACACTACCGCCGCATACAGGAGCTGGCTTCACTTTTCAGGGAGAAGCACGACACCATCATCTGCCGTGAACTTCTGAAAGGACTCAGGGTGACAAGTGATCCCGAGCCCGAAAAACGCACCGAGCAGTATTACAAGGTACGCCCCTGCATAAAATTCGTCCGCACTGCGGCAGAGATACTTGACAGATATATTGCCGAAAATCCGCCCTCTCAGAACAGACAGTAATTTTTTCTTCTGCCCGTTTGACAGATTTTACATTTTGTTTATTGCAATCTCGGCGGATATGGTATATAATATATTAGTAAACTACCCTCTGAAATTTCATGACCCGAAGGGAAGTGATAGTTCCTATGAGTACAGGCAGAAGCTCCGAGATGATACGTGAGTTCGTCGCCAACAACCGAAAGCTGTTTGAAGAATCCAATGAGAAATTCATATATGCTATCGGACTGGCTCTCTGCTTTCTTGCTCATGCAGCATATCTGATAATGTTCATCATTCTCAAAGCCAAAGAGATGCTGTACTTCAATATATTCAGCGTAGCATTCTACCTCGCACTGGTCATACTCATAATGACGCTCAGAAAGGGAAAGGATATACTGATCTGCGCCGCAGCCACAGAGATCATCGTACACGCCGCCATGGCTACATACCTCATGGGCTGGGCTCCCGATTTCGGTATACTCCTCATTGTCCTGATACCAATACTCTTCCTGATGATGAAGGGAAAGCTCCTGGTGCCGTATATTTATTCGGCACTCGCCATGGGCACCTTCATATGGCTGAGAGTGAGGAACATACACCACGCCGTACTGAAGTACGACTTCGGCGATAACGGCATAATCAACGCCCTGTATATACTCAACGCCCTCATCGGTGTTCTCGCGCTGGTGTATACGCTTACAGTCTATATGCTCAACCGCGTTGATATGGAGTACAGACTCACAGCCCAGAGCGAGGAGTTCAAGAAGGCGGCGTCCATAGACCCGCTGACACAGCTCTTCAACCGCAGGGCTATGAATGAGAAGATCAGGGAGATCCGCCGCAACAGCGCTACTCCCAGAAGCAGATATGTCATAGGCATAGGCGATATCGACAACTTCAAGAAGATAAACGACACCTACGGTCACGACACAGGCGACAAGGTACTGGTCTACGTCGCAAACCTGTTCATAAGCATGATCCCCGAAGGCGGCTATGCTGCAAGATGGGGCGGTGAGGAATTCCTCTTTGTCCTCCCCGAATCCCAGATAGTTGACGGTCTGGACTTCACAGACCAGATGCACAAGTCTCTCAGGGCTCACACCTTCGAGATAGACGACTGCCTTTTCGGTGTTACCATGACCTTCGGCGTAAGCGAGGGTATCCCCACCGACAAGATCGACACCGTCATCACCCACGCCGACAAAAGGCTCTATAAGGGCAAGAACAACGGCAAGGATCACACCGAATATACAGACTGAAATAGCTCCCGCAAGGGAGCTGTTTTTTATATTCGCAAAGCAAAAGGCTCCCGAAAACCGAGAGCCTTTCTTTGAGAGAGGGTATTATTTTTTCTCCTGTCATACAAGACTTTCGGTCTTGTGAAGGAGGAATTCCTGTATGCGGAGAGCGTCCCCTGAGGTAAGTCCCTCGGTGGACTTGTCAACATCGCCGTTGACCTTGCCCTTTTCTGTAAGGTGCTTGCTGTCGCTGCCCTTGACGCCGTACTTGTCGGGATTTGCGATCGACTGCATGATGAGGATTGCGTCTGCAAGCTCTACCTTGCCATCGCAGTTGGTATCGCCGTAAACTACGTCCTTGTCAACAGGATTTGTTGTTGTAGTTGTGGTTGTTGTGGGCTTGGGACCTGTTGTGGTGGTAGTTGTTGTTGTGGTAACCTTGGGTGCCTCGCCCTGAGGATACTCATATACTACCTGTATGCTTGTGTAGGTAAGCTCTACGTGGTCTTCCTTCTCGGAAGCGTCCCACCACTGCTGGAGCTCTACCTTGCCTTCGATGATAGTTGCCTCAAGATCTTCCTTGACCTTCTCATCGCCCTCGCCGGTCTCCTTGGTAAAGATACCGTCGAACTTTACTGTGGCTGTGGACTTGTCGCCCAGAGGAAGTGAATAGCTCTTGTATGTCCAGAAGCCTGTGCCGTCCTTGGCCTTTACGTTCATACATACCGCACAGCCTGCTGTACCCCAGCTTGAGCCTGCGGGTGAAGTTGCCTTGCCGTTGATGACTATCTTTGAAAGGTGCTCTGCGTCCTCGATGGGCACTACAACGAAGCCCTTGTCATTGGTGAGAGCCTCAATGTCTGTGTACTCCTCGGTCTTTACCTCGGGCTTGCTCTCGGCATAGGTCTTGAGACCGTCGAAGGCGTCAGCCTTATCGGAAACAACTACCATAGCTGCTGAGAATGCAGGGAGCTGAGCCTTGACCTTGTTGTCCTCAACGTCCTTGATGATGTCGATGAGTCTTATCTCCTCTGTATCGCCGTATACAGCGTAAACTGCTGCCGACTTATAGGTCTTGTCAGCGTTCTTGAGATCGATGACAGCGTTCTCGCTGTTGTTCAGATCCTTGTTTGTTACCATTACAGTGACCTGTGAATCGTCCTTTGCATTTACAGCTGCATAGGTGCTGGACTTGGAAACGTCCTCGGTCGATGCGGGGATAAGTGTATCGCCGAAGCTTCCGCCCTTGCCGTCATAGTTGGTGTAGAGGTCGATACCCGAAAGGATATAGGACTCGCCGCCCCAGAGGGTCGCGAAGTAAACGCCCTGATCCGCATAGCAGCCCAGTGCCTCAGCCTGTGCGATAGTGCCGGAAGCATTGTCGCCGCCGCCGAAGTTATACTCGGAGATACCCAGCTTTGTTCCGGGGTAATATGTGTCGATGGACTTCTGGATAGTGGGAAGTATGGGCACGTTCTCCATGCACCACTGTCCTATCCAGCTGTTCTCGGAGAAGCCTTTCTCGTAGAGTGTGCGGACGGACTGTAATCTGTCCTCGATCCCGTTTCTTGCGGACTCTGAGTAATAGTGTATATCAAGAACGTCCAGGAGCCTTGTGCCGCTCTCCTCGGAAGCCTTGTGCATCTGGTCAAGATAGCAGTCAAGATACCAGTGGTAGTTGTTTTCCTTCTTTACCTTCTCCCACTCGTCATGCTGCTCGTCATCGTCCAGGTGGTCGAATGCGGTGTAGCCGTAGAGTGCGGGACCGAATACCTCAGCCTTGGGGTCAAGCTTCTTGACAGCCTTTGCCATCTCGATGGACTTGCTGCTGAGCTCCTCGATAGTTACAGGCTCGGGGTGCATCCTGCTGTGGGTATCGTTCCAGAGAACAGGCTCATTGTCAAGGCTGTAGCCCTGGATACCTGTTGCGGACTGTGAGTCGCCCAGCTTGTTGATGATGTAGTTCACATACTCGTCCATGTAGACAACGCCGTCGTCAAGGTCGGGAGTGTCTGCAAAGGGAGCGTTCTTGGTGAGGACCACCTTATTCCAGCGCTTTGAGGGAGCCTTCTCCTCCTCGGTCACCGTGCCGTCCTTATCTGCAGAAACATAGCCTGCAAGCTGTAATGTAGTGAGCTTGTAGTTAACGTTGTACCTGGCTGCCTGCCTTGAGAGCACCTGTACGCAGTCAGCAGGGTCGCTGGAGTCCGAAAGGTTATTGTCGGAGCTGTGCTTCCAGTCGGAGCCTGCGTTTGAAGCGTTGGTCTCCCAGTTGTAGGCGGTCATACGGTTTCCGCCCTGACGTACAGCTGTAGCGGTAACGTCCTTCAGGTCGGCTGTGTACTGGTTCACGCCATAGATGAGGGGAGATATTTCCTTTCTCTCTCCCTTCAGGTCAACCGTCACGTTCATGTCGTAGCCGTCAGCCGCATTTGCGGTATTTCTCGGGATACCGTTCATGGGTGCGGTCATTGTGCAGCCCGAAACCACGCAGGCTGCAATGAATGCTGCTGTCTTTTTCATGTTTTTTCCTCCGTTTTTCTCCGCCGTAATGCCGTCGGCGGATATTTTCAACAGCCTTGGCTGTTGTTTTCACAGTTCATTTTCTCCCCACCATGGAACCTGAGGCACCACCTCGTCCTGGACGCCGTTCTCGCGTCTGAATGCGCCCTGCATCCAGAGCTCCACATTGGGGTCCATATACTGGAGATAATTGGTTATGGTCTTTGCCAGCACCAGTATAAAGGTAAGGGGGATCTGATGAGTATAGCCGTAGAGTATCACCGATTTGTCGGCAATATCCGCGGAGACTCTCCACACAAGTCCGAACCTGTCCATTCTGTCGATGATGTGCTGTACCTTTACGAGGTCAATGCCCAGCCTCTCGGAGATCATCTCAACAGAGAACATCTTGTTTCTCACGCTGGCGCCAAGGTAGCTGATAATGCTGATGGCGTCTGCGTCCGCAAGAGTGTTGAACAGTCTTATCATATTGGTTGTGTCGCCGAAATAGGAGTTCACGCCGTTGTCGGGTATCTCCAGAAAGCAGAAGTACCTCAGGTCGGGACTGATCCTGGAAAGTGCCAGTTCCCTGTCAGTCTTGAGCCCTGCGTAGGTCTCATGCTCGTAGCTGTCATGGAGCCTTCCCACGGAGTCGCTGTTGGGATTGCAGGCGCAGAGGGCGCTGTACATTATGCGCATGAACTTCTCCGACCTCTCCTCGGGAGAGGCTGCTCTCAGCTCGTCGTTGACCAGCTGCTCGATGTCTCTGTCCCTGTCCACCACGTCAACTCCGAAGAGAGAGTCCAGTGATGTATCCAGCTCCACCGCCAGCTTAGGCAGCAGCTCACAGTCCGGATAGCTTGTGTTCTCCCACTTTGAAACAGCCTGGGGCGATACGTTGAGACGGGCGGCAAGCTGCTCCTGAGTGAGTCCCAGAGCCTTGCGCCTTTTGACCAGATTGGTCCTGAAAACGCTCTTCCTGTCCATAATGCACCTCACATTCTCCTATCTCTTTACATTTACATTGTACCACAACTCAAAGTAGAGTTCAAGCGAATGTTTATTGACTTTTTACAACCAATAGTTGAATTTGATAAAAAATAAGCCGCAAAAGAGTTTTTATCCTCTGCGGCTTAATAATTATTCTACATTTTTCAGTGCAAGCACCTTTGGTATCTTCTTTATCCTTATGAAGTCGAATACAGTTATGATGAGATATGCCGCGAACACCAGCAGGAACTCCTTTACAAAGCCGGAGAAAGGCATTACAAAGGCAAAGTATCCGCCCAGCTTACTGAGCATTATCTTCCATACCACCTTCATTGCCTGATAGCCGATGAATATGGCGAGGAACTCCGTCACGAACACCACTATGGCTGTGGTCACAAGGTACAGCGAGGAGATCTCTCCGTTTTCATAGCCCAGTATCTTTACCATGGAGATGGAGCGCTCGTTCTTCTCTATGATTATCTTTGTCAGCAGGTAAAGTATTATAGCCGCAACTATAACGCATACATACTGGAAGTAAAGCATATAGCTTCCCATAGAGTGATCCAGCTGCCTGGCTGCCTTGAGTATATCGTCGGCAGTTATGATCTTGGCGATGTACTTCTCGTCGATGTCGTCGATATGGTTATCGGAGAGATAGCCGCTGAAGCTGCCCTCCTCCCTGTCAAATAACTCGTTGAAGCGGTCATTGGGCATGAATACGGCTATTCCCGCAGGATAATCGTAAACATCGTAGACCTTCCAGGTGTAGTCCACATTCTCATATTTTTCCGAGAGAACTATGGTGTCCCCCTTCTCCACTCCGAATTTTTCCGCATAGGAGGTCGAGATATAGACCTCGTCATCGGCAGCACCGCTGAAATAGTCATCGCTGAGCCCGATATAGCGGCTTCCCTGCTCCGTGCCATAGACAGAGACCTCCTCCCCGGAATTATCCTCCCTGCGCTCAAGAGCGGTCATGGAAAAGGGCTCTGCTCCCTCTACGGAGGTCTTTATGGTATTGCCGTCGTCGTCCTCTGAGGAGATGAGCACCATCTGCTCCTTGGCTATCATCATATCCGTCATTGAGTCCTGATAGTATTTCAGTGTTGCAGGCATTCCCACAGCCATTGACAGCATGAGCATGATGAAGCATATTCCCACGAACATCATTATGTAGTTGGGGATATTCTGTAAAAACACCCTCATACGGAAACGTGCGAAGAACTTCCACTCAGGCAGCCTTACGGCTTTCTTTCTGCGCACCTTTTTCAGGTCGTGGCGCAGGAAGCGCAGAGGTGACAGCTTCAGCTTACGTGTGATGACAACGAAGTTTATGACAAGCATGATGATAACGGGGATTATAGTGGTCTTGAGGAACGCCTCTGAGGTCCAGATCGTCCTGTATGCAGGAAGGCTGTAGCTGTTGTAGTACATGGCTACCACAAGCTTTTTCATGCAGGTATATCCCAGTATATTGCCCGCTATGGCAGCAGCTGCCACAACGATGACAGGCGCACTCATGTAATAGCGTACCAGCTCTCCCTTTGTGAAGCCAGAAGCCCTGAGAGTTCCGATGACAGATGCTTCCTTGTCAAGGGCGGTATTGATGGTAACCGCCGATATGAAGGCAAGAACTGCCACAAGTATGTAGAGCAGCACTCCGCCCATAGCCTTATCATTGCCGAAATCATTCGGTGCAAAGGTAATGGCGTGGTTGAGATATGCGGGAACGAAGTCCTTTATCTCGTTCTCCTTTTCCGCGGAGGCGGTCTGGGTTATAAGAGACTTGAGGAAGTCCTCAGACTGCTCCTTCTCTGCGAATACGTCCTCCGGCTCCTCCTCGTAGATGTAGGCGTAAACATATCGCACAGCTCCGCCCACTCGTTCAAAGCCCTCATCTGTGGTCATTCCCACGTCGAAGGTAATGGCATCGAATATGGTATCGGTATTGTTCTCAAAAAGCGTGGTGTAGTCCGAGAAGCCGCAAAGTCCCGAGACCGTAAAATCAGCCCTTCCGACATAAATGGTATCACCCACCTTTATGCCCGCGTTGTCTGCGTGCATACGGTCTATCATTATCTCGCGGTCATTCTTCGGAGCTTCGCCGCTGAGTATATCATAGCGGTTTACCTTGTCTCTCTCGGAATAGACTCTTATTTTGCCCTTTGCTTCTCCGTCGGCAGAGCGCTTCTCATCCTGCTCCTTGCAGAAGAGCTCATAGACCTTTACGGGAACAGGCTCGGTCTTTTCGTTGAGCTTATACCTGTCCGCCAGCTCGGTGTACTCCTCGTCGATAGTCTTGTCTATCTCTTTTTTTGCCTCGTCCATAGCATCGGAGAGGGCGTCGGTGTACTCCTCCGACTCATAGGCTTTTGCAAGAGCATCCTCCACAGCCCTGTCATAATTCTCGGACATGGCAGCGTCAAAGGCTTCGTCGATAGTCTGCTGACGCTGAGCCTCGCCTGCCTTCATACCCATTGCCTCGGCAGCCTTCAGCTGCTCATCAACGGCTGCGGTAACGCTGTCACGTATGCCCTTTTCCACCTGCTCGCGGACATTTTCCTCCAGCTTCTCCTTAACGGCGTCTGTGACCTCGTCCTCGGCTTCCGAGTAAGCTCTCTCCTTCAGGGCAGCCACTACGTCTGCGGTCTCACCTGTTTCGATGGCGGCTATGAGCTCATCGTCAGCTCTTGCGGACAGCTCAAAGTGACCGCTTTCCCTGTTGAATTTATCAGCATTCTCATTCAGGGAAGTGAGCATACTGTTGTTGGCAACATACATTCCCGAAACAAAGCCGATAGTCACCACAAGCATGGCGAATATCATGAGATAGCGTTTCCATTCCCGGCGAAGGTCTCTCAGAATGCGCCTTCTCAGCGGATTTTTCGGACGTGCGCCGAATGAGATATTGTTCTCCATATCAGCGCCCCCTTACCACTCAAGCTCGGAAGCCGCTATCTTGCTCGTATTGATGTCATCGTGACGTATCCTTCCGTCGCGGAGCTTTATGACATGGTCAGCCATCTGCTTTATGGCTTCGTTGTGAGTTACCATGATAATAGTATTGCCGTACTTCCTGTTGACCTCCTCGATAAGGCGGAGTATCTCCTTTGAGGTGTTGTAGTCAAGGGCTCCCGTAGGCTCATCACAGAGGAGTATATCGGGATTTTTCACGATAGCCCTGCCTATGGACACTCTCTGCTGCTGTCCGCCCGAGAGCTGATTGGGCAGCTTATGGCGGTGCTCATAGAGTCCCAGTATCTTCAGCAGCTCGTCAATGTCAAGGGGCTTGTCGGAGAGATAAGCTCCCGTTTCGATGTTTTCCTTGACGTTGAGATCGGCAATGAGATTGTACATCTGGAAAACATAGCCCAGATGCTTTCTTCTGTAGCGTGTGAGTCTCTTTTCGTCCATATCCTCCAGCTTGTCGCCGTTTATGATTATCTCTCCCAAGTCGGCATTGTCTATGCCGCCGAGAATGTTCAGAAGCGTGGATTTTCCCGAACCCGAGGGGCCCAGGAGCACACAGAATTCTCCCTTTCTGACTGTGAAATCCAGTCCCTTGAGAACGTCCTGCTTTGTGTCTCCGCTTCCGAAGCTCTTTTTAAGTCCGCGGACTTCCAGAAATTTCTTTTCTGCTTCACTCATTTTCATTTCCCCCTGATCTCTTATTGGTTAGTTTATTCTAACCTTATATACTATTTTATCATTGTTGCATATAAGAAATCAAGAACATTTCGGACAAATACCGCAAACAATATACGTTTGATATTTGTATGGATTTACTGTATTTCACCTGCTTCTCCGTACCGCCCGTAGCTCCTGCCGGAACGCCCCGGTTAACGCTGTGAAGCCTGATTTCCCTTCTGACCTATTACCGCAGGATAACAGGGTTATGCAAAACTAACAATAAGCTTTGACATAATGCACCGACAAACTATATTTACCGACAAATTTACTATGGGCTTATTGACTTTTGATGTTAGCCGTGCTAAACTTTTAAGTAGTTAGCAGAAGCTTACATTATTAAATGTATTCTTAAATGAAAGGGAGTATGGTTTATGATGCCGCTTAGTCTGGCAGATCAGGGGATCGAGCATACGATCATAAAGATCGGCGGAAACGCAGAGGTAAAGAAGCACCTGGCTGATCTCGGCTTTACAGTCGGCGGACAGGTGACCCTCGTCAATCTGCTCGGTGAAAATGTCATTGTCAACATAAGAGGTGCCCGTGTGGCTCTCGGCGCTGATATGGCAAAAAAGATAATGGTGTAATGGAGGGAAAAAGATGAAGACACTCAGAGATGTATCGATCGGAGAGACCGCAAAAGTCGTAAAGCTTCACGGTGAGGGCGCTGTAAAGCGCAGGATCATGGACATGGGCATTACAAAGGGCGTTGAGGTCTTTGTGAGAAAAGTAGCTCCCCTCGGCGATCCCGTCGAGATAAAGGTGCGCGGCTACGAGCTTTCGATCCGTAAGGCTGACGCCGAACTCATCGAGGTAAAGTAAAGGGACGGTAAGTTCCTTTAATTTTTGAATTTTGTTAGAAAAATCTAACTTATGAAAGGAAGTTTTTTATGGCACTGCGAATTGCTCTTGCAGGCAACCCAAACTGTGGTAAGACCACCCTGTTCAACGCACTGACAGGTTCAAATCAGTTCGTCGGAAACTGGCCGGGTGTTACCGTTGAAAAGAAGGAAGGAAAGCTTAAAAAGCACGATGACGTCATCATCACAGACCTTCCCGGTATATACTCGTTATCCCCCTACACTCTCGAAGAAGTCGTTGCAAGAAATTATCTCATAGGTGAACGTCCCGACGCTATACTCAATATCATTGACGGTACGAACCTTGAAAGAAACCTCTACCTTACAACTCAGCTCACAGAGCTGGGTATCCCCGTTGTCATCGCCATCAATATGATGGACGTTGTAAAGAAGAACGGCGATAAGATCAACATCAGCGAGCTCTCAAAGAAGCTGGGCTGCAAGATAGTTGAGATCTCCGCCCTCAAGGGCACAGGCATCACAGAGGCTGCTGAGGCAGCTATCGACGCCGCAAAGAATGTAAAGACCATTCCCCAGCACACATTCTCGGGCCCCGTTGAACACGCTCTCGCTCACATCGAGGAAGCTGTGGTACACGATATGCCCGAGGAGCAGCAGCGCTGGTACGCAATAAAGGTTTTCGAGCGCGATGACAAGGTGCTTGAGAATCTTGGTCTCTCGGAGGATAAGTTCAAGCATATAGAGCAGGACATAGCTGCTGCGGAAAAAGAGCTTGACGATGACGCCGAGAGCATCATCACAAACGAGCGCTATGAGTACATAGCTTCCATAATCAAGTCAAGCTACAAGAAAAAGGACGCTAAGGCGCTTTCAGTATCTGACAAGATAGACAAGGTGGTCACCAACCGCTGGCTGGGACTTCCTATCTTCGCACTCATCATGATAATCGTCTACTACGTTTCCGTTACCACAGTTGGTACATGGGTAACAGACTGGACCAATGACGGACTCTTCGGAGACGGCTTCCACCTGTTCGGCATGAGCGGCGACTATGACGAAGCTACAGACAAGTGGGCAAACGAATTCGTATTCACTGACGGCGTAAAGGCTGTTGTTGACGAGGCTGCTGCCGACTCCGACATCAAGGGCGCAGACGAGCTTCAGGGCGCGATCGAGGACGGTGACTTCGGCGCATTCGAGGAAGCTTACGGCAGCTACGTTGACGAGTTCTACAAGAACGAGGAGACAGGCGGCAAGGTTTACGACATTAACGCTGCTCTGGGCGAGGCTCTCGACGAGGAGGGCGAGTTCACAGCTCCCGATCCAGCGGATTACGGCACATGGGTACCCGGTGTTCCCGTGCTTGTTGAAAAGGGTCTGGACGCGATCAACTGCGGCGACTGGCTCAAGAGCCTTATCCTTGACGGTATCGTAGCCGGTGTGGGCGCAGTTCTCGGATTTGTTCCCCAGATGCTGGTACTCTTCATCTTCCTTGCTATCCTTGAATCCTGCGGATACATGGCAAGAGTTGCATTCATCATGGACAAGATCTTCCGCCGCTTCGGTCTTTCCGGTAAGTCCTTCATCCCGATCCTCATCGGTACAGGCTGCGGCGTTCCCGGTATCATGGCATCGCGTACCATCGAAAACGAGCGCGACCGCCGTATGACTATCATGACAACAACATTCATCCCCTGCGGAGCTAAGCTCCCCATCATCTCCATGATCGCAGTTGCACTGTTCGGCGGTGCATGGTGGGTAGGCCCCAGCGCTTACTTCCTGGGTATGGCTGCTATCATCATCTCGGGTATCATGCTCAAGAAGACAAAGATGTTCGCAGGCGATCCCGCTCCCTTCGTTATGGAGCTCCCCGCATACCACGTTCCTACCGTAAGCAACGTTCTCCGCTCAATGTGGGAGCGCGGCTGGTCCTTCATCAAGAAGGCAGGAACCATAATCCTTCTTTCATCTATCGTAATCTGGGCAGGCTCAGTACACGGCTGGCCGGAAGGCGGTGCATTCGCATTCGATCCCGATATGGAGCTTGCTGATTCTATCCTCGGTCACATCGGTGACGCAGTCAAGTGGATCTTCGCTCCTCTGGGCTTTGACGATGCAGCTGCTACAGTTGCTACCGTTATGGGTCTCGTTGCAAAGGAAGAGGTTGTCGGAGTATTCGGCGTTCTCGACTTCGAGGGACTTTCAAAGCTTGCAGGCTACTCATTCCTGGCATTCAACCTCCTCTGTGCACCCTGCTTCGCAGCTATCGGTGCTATGAAGAGAGAGATGAACAGCCCCAAGTGGACACTGTTCGCAGTTGGTTATCAGTGCGTATTCGCTTATGCAGTATCACTGGTCATCTATCAGCTGGGCTGCCTTTTCACAGGAAATGTTCACGTTATCGGACTCATCGTTGCGATCGCAGTTATCGCTTTCATGATCTATATGCTGGTTCGTCCTTACAAGGAAGCAACAAAGCTTGAGAAGAAAGTAAGAGTTTCCAAGAGCAAGGCATAATAAAACCTATCCCCCGTCCTATGACGGGGGAAACATACAGGAGGGATAAATATGATCGGATGGCTTTCGGCAAACCTCGGAACTATAATAGTCGCATTGATACTCATCGCTGTTGTGGGACTTATCCTTTACAAGATGATAAAGGATAAGAAAGAGGGCAGATCATCATGCGGTCACGGATGTCAGAACTGTGCCATGAAGGGCACCTGCCACAGAAAGTGAACGCTTGCTCCCGTCCATAGATACAGACATCTTCACAAAATGCCTTAATATGAAAAGCCCATGTCCTAATGACATGGGCTTTTTGTTGTATCGTCTTATTTTCTTGCCTGTGAAAGGGCGTCCTTGACTGCGGCGATAGCGCCCTCAGCGCTTCGTGTAGCTCCGCAGCTTGCATCAACATCGGCGCTCTGTGCAGACATTATCCTGCCGGGGATAGCCTTTTCAGCCATTACGCACCAGTCCGCGTCATCGTCGGGGAAGCTGAGACTGATAGCGGTTATTACGTCATTCTTAATGGTGACATCGGCATAGACTGTTCCCTCATAGTCCTTGCCCTCATCGGCAGGAGAGGTACCAGTGCCTGTGAATGTACCGTTATTGTAGATGTACTGCACCTCGGGCTCCGCAGCTGCCTGCTGCTGTTCCTCCTGAGGAGCCTCCTCCTCTTCCTGAGAGCTGCTGCCGCTGTCCTCAGCGGACTCATTGCTGCTTTCCTTTTCTTTTTCCTTTTCCTTATCCTCATCGGACTTCTTTTCCGCTGTGGTGGACTCGGTCTTTGACTTGTCGTCCTTAGCCTTGGTAGTCTTTGCGGCAGTTGTTGTACCGCCCTTTTCCTCGTCCTCAGCCGCAGCCGTAGTGGTCTCGGCGGTATCATCGCTTGCTGCCCTTGTAGCCTCCTCTGAGAGGACTGTCTTTTTGCTGCTGTTGCCTGTACGCTTGGGAGCTGCCTCCTTGCCGGGCTGCATGAACATCACAGCGCCTCCCGTGAGAAGGACTACAGCCGCTGTACATACAGCGTTGAGAGCTCCGCTCTTTGCAGGCTTCTTGGACTTCACATACCACTTTCTGATACGGAATACAGCATAGCCGAAGAAAACTGCCGAATAGAGAAGTATGCTCAGTATCACATCTGCTCCGCCGCGCTTTACCTTGGGGAGATAGATGACCATGATGTGCACATAGATAAGTGCATAGAATACATATGCTGCGCGCTGGATATTCTTCCAGGTCCTTGGCTTTATCTTCTTTCTTACAGTCTTGAAGGACAGCACCGTAAGGGGTATCATGATTAGCATGAGTATGAGACATACCACACAGGTGGTGATGAACTCGGTGCGGGGAGAGATATTGTACTTGCTGAAGGTGGATAACCTGTCAAGGTATGACAGCGTGTATGTAACGGCATGGGAAAGGGTTATAAGAGCCGCAAATATGGACAGCTCACCGCGGACGGGCATTATCTTCTTTATGGCTGCCGAGCCGTTGGGAAGGGCTGCTGCCCAGGCTACTGCACACCAGAGCGCACAGGCAAGGGCACCCTTGTTGAATATTCCCAGGACGTAGGTGCTGAACCACTCGGGGAACTTTATATCAGCCTGTCCCGCGGCAAATGCTGCTGCACTGAGCACAGCGGCTGCGATATAACATACAGCGGGCTTCTTTTTCAGAAGGTCTGCGCCGAACCATACAAAGGCTGCTGTCAGAATTAGGGATATAAGAAATATCATACTTGCTCCTGTCCGAAGGCTTATAGCCTTCTGCATAAAATTATCCCTGCAAGATACTCCCCCGCGTCATTGCGGGAGAGTATTTCAGGGAATGTGAAAGGAATGGAGAGTTATTCTGTTATTACTTTCTGCGCTTGCTGAAAGCTATTGCGCAGGCTCCTGCTGCTGCAAGTGCCATGATGGGCATTGCTGCGGAGGTGTCTCCTGTCTTGGGACTGTCTGACTTTGTTGTAGTCTTTGTAGTTGTCTTTGATGTTGACTTAGCCTTTGTTGTAGTAGTTGTTGAATTGCCTGTAGTAGTTGTTGTTACGGGATTTGTGTCTATCTCAAAGTTATAGGGCTCTGTGTAGCCTGTAGCCGTAACAGAGAGGCTGTACTTGCCCGAGCCGTCGAATACATTTGTCTCGCCTGACTTTGCGTCCATATTGATCTCGCCTGTTTCGGAGTCAATGACTTTAACGCCGCGGCGTCCTGTATTGTAGGTGTTCTCGCCTACCTTTACGGAAGAGATGTTCTTGAGGAAGTTTGCTGCGTCATCAGCTGTGAAGCCGTCTGCTGCAACAAGCTTGCCGTCTGCATATTTTACGGGAATGTCGCTTGAGGTGAGCATGAAGTTTCCGCTTACGTCGGAATACTTGCCGTTGGAATCAGAAACAATCAGTGTGTATCTGCCGGGCTTTGCATTTGTGTAGCTGACAGTGTTGCCGGAAACTGTGAAGCCGTCGGCAACTGTGCCTGTCTGAGCGTAGTCGGCAGGGAATACAGAGTTGTCGAACTTGACTGAGCCGCTGCCTGCCTTGCCCTCCTCAACTGTGAGTGAGTCTGCTACCTTTACGGGAAGGTATACGTTCTGACCCGAAACAGTGCTGTAGCCGCCGAGAGTGATGAATGTTACCTCTGTGATGGTCTGACCCTGAGAGCTCTTGTAGTGCTCTGAGGAAAGTGTATTGCCGTGGCTCTCCTTCTGCTTTACGCCTGCGCCCCATGAGATAGCACCGTTGCGCCAGATATTCTCAAGAGCACGCATACCGTAGGAAGCGCCCTCCGCGGTCTTTACGATAACACCGTAAATATCGGCATTCTGAGGGATCTCGCTTACGCTGATCTGATAGTCGCCGTAATTTGATCTTGTGGATACCTTTACCTCGCCGCCGAGAGCCTCCTCGCCGTTTGTGTCAACCAGCTTGCCGAAGGAAGCCTTGCCGCCCTCAACCGTAACGGGCTTGTAAGCTGCGGGAGCTGTGTCAAGCGCTGTGAAGTCATACTTATCTGTCAGTGAATCAAGGTCTGCCTGTGAGATGCTTACGGGATAGATAACGCCCAGGATCTTGCCTGCGCTGTCGTTATATGTACCTGCACAGAGACCGCCGTTCTTCCATGTGCCGTCCTCCTGCACGGAACCTGTATCTGTCATGTTCCACTTGTTTGCTGTTGCTGAGGAAACTGCGTCTACTGCCACACTGTTGTTGAGCTCTGCTGCATAGAAATCAGCATAGGGTATCTTCATCATGCCGTAGACCTGGTCGTCAGCTGCGCCTGATGCGCAGGGGATAACAGAAGCAGCTGCCAGAAGAGCTGCACTGAGGATCGATGATGATTTCTTCATTGTTCTAATTCAACCTCTTTACAATTATTTATATTTTTCTTATGCTATTGCAGCGGCGATCTCCTTGATCTTAGCGAGATCGTCGTCGGAAGGAGCCTCGTTTACAATGATGCCCTCGCCGTTTACCAGCTCAGCACCTGCTGCCTTAACTCTTTCCTCCCAGTTTCTCATCCATTCGCCGTCGCCCCAGCCGTAGGAGCCGAAAAGAAGTACCTTCTTGCCGCTGAGTGAAGCCTCTGCTGCTGTGAAGAAGGGCTCGAACTCGTCCTCCTCAAGTACCTCTGCGCCCATAGCGGGACAGCCAAAAGCGATAGCGTCATAGTCTGCAACATTGCCGCTGAACTCGGAAACGCTGAAGAGCTCTGCATTCGCGCCCTCTGCTGCTGCCTTAGCCATAGCCTCTGTGTTGCCTGTGCCGCTCCAATAGATAACTGCTGTTTTCATGATAATTCCTCCTTAGTTATTTTAAGAGCCTGAAACATATCAAGTCCCTTGTTTAATCTATCGCACAGAATATCTCTGCATCGACCGTAAATATTAAATGTACGCTGTGCCGACTCAACATCTCCGTAGACCTTCCAGCAGCCGCACAGCAGGCAGTTCCTGCCCTGATTTTCGATAAATCCCCTTATATCCTCCAGCGGATACCCTAAAAATGCGCCTATCTCATGAGGGAAGCTGCCGCAGCTCATACGGTCTGTCAGCAGTGCAAGCTTTTCTTCAAAGCTCATGTCCGCAGTATAGCCGTGATCTGAAAGGAAATCCTCAACATCTGCCCTGCTCAGCCATGCGCTCAGCAGCTTTTCATGATAGACATATATAAGCGTGCGCTCCCTGCACCTGCACAGTACCTTCATTTTAAGACCATGTGCCGCAGCGCTCTCCGCAGAAGCTTCAACGTATCTCCTCACATCCCCTTCGGACTGGCTCACGGAGACCAGGTTCGCGCACTTCACGCCGAGAAGCGTCGGCGCGGTATGTATCGCAAGAGTATTCTCGAATTCATGCTTTTCACATTCAGACATAGCTTCCTCCCCATTATGCTACCCTTGTCCCGGACCGTCCTGAGACAGCCCGGAACTGCCGTTTCGGCAGGATAGTCAGTAGCCTTCCCTGCTGCTTTCTGCAAAGTCAGCGGGACTACGCGTAATTGGTAAGCAGCTGTTTCAGCGCGCTAACACTGGAACTGTGAATGTGCTCCACAGGGATCCCGTGTTTTTCTGAGCGCTTCTTAACGCCGCTGAGCATTTTGTGAGAACAGGTACCGGTAAATACTACCATCAGATCGGGAAAGCCGATCTTGTTCTCGAAATCCGCAGGCATCTGAGTAAATACTTTGGATTTGATGTGGAACGATTTGCATATGTCCTGATACCTTGTCGCCATACGGTCATTGCCGCCTACGATCACAATACTCATGGGTCCCTCCTTGTTAATGGAATGTTATGTAAATCTAACAGATCTTGATAAAATATACGGAGATGAACTCCGCATAGCTTTATATAATAGGTTAGTTGTTTCTAACCGAATAGAATTATATCATTCAGTTTAACGTTTGTCAAGGCAGTTATACGGGTCTGATGTTAGTTTTGTAAAACATTCTCATGCACCCCGTTGACACGGCGGTGAAACTGTATCTTTTGCACAGATTTTTACTGCCCCTTTTCATTCCGGAGTTGCCCCTGTGCAATCGTTACGCAGCTGTATCCGCCACAGGCACACGAACCGTTTTCGGCTATATAAGAGGAAACGGCTCACGAAAGAGCCGCTCCTATATATCCGGTTTTATTCCATGCCCTTGAGCACTTCCACCATGTCTATGCGCTTTATGCGCCTTGAGAACATGAAGCCCACCAGCACGGATATGAGCATTACGAATGCCGCCGCTATGACATAGGTCAGGGGACTTATATAGCAGGGCCAGTCAATAGCATCGCCGTTTGAGTCCATCATCGCCTGAAGGGGCGCCCTTCCGAGGGGGATGCCCAGGATAACGCCTATGACCGACAGCCACAGGTTCTGCGTTGACAGCAGCCTTCTCACCGCCTTGCTCTTGAAGCCAAGCACCTTGAGAGTAGCAAACTCCTTCTCGCGCTCGTTGAAGGAGAGATTTCCCGAGTTATAGAGCACGATGATGATGAGAAGCGCCGAGAAGCCCACCATGAAGTACACCAGCAGGTTCATGACCTCCATGTTCTTGTCGAAGGCAGCTTTAAGATCTGTCATGCTGTGGACTGCGGAAACGTAGTTCCTGTCCTCGGCAGCGGTACAGTCATTTTTGGAGACCATCATGGCAGGGGCAAAGTCAAAGCCTGCCGCCTCATAGTCCTCACGAAGCATGGTTATGCCCGTTACGGAAGGGTGACGGGAGATAAGACCGATAGTGTTCTCGTTCCACTTGTCGCCCGTTGCGGTCTTCCAGTAGACCTTGTCCCCTTTTTTCAGTCCCAGCTTCCTCGCCTGCTTCATGGTGAGAGCCACAGTGCCCTTCTCCACGGGGCAGATATTAAGGTCAACATCGGAAACGCGGAAAAGTCCCCTGCCCTCGGTCACGGAAAGTGTGCAGCTGATTATATCGTCGGAGGTGGGATGCGGGTCAGCTGCCACGGAGATCATATTCATGGCAATGAGCTCGCCGTCGATCTCGCTGCGGAGCGCCTCTGCGTCGTCTACGGAAGCGGAGTCCTTGAACAGCACCTGCTCCTCATAGTTCTGTATATCGCTGAAATACCAGTTCTTCACATAGTCCACGGTATCGTAGGCGCCCAGTCCCAGGGTCATTATCATCATGCCCATGCAGGTGCCGAATATGCCCATGAAGGCTCTCATCTTTGAACGTGAAACATCTCTGAGGTTGTACCTTGAGTTGAAGCCCAGCTTGTTCCAGAAGGGCAGCTTCTCGAAAATACACTTCTTTGCCGTGGGAGCGGCAGCAGGTCTCAGTGCCTCCGAGGGGTGTATTTTCAGTATCTGCTTGCAGCTCACATACGCCGCTGCTGTGCAGATGAAAACTATCACCGCCGCAAGTATTATGCTCTTGTAGTCATAGCCGGGGCGCCAGTCAGGCACCTGATAGAACTGACTGAACATATCCACCATGAGCTTTCCGAAGGTGAAAAGTCCCAGCACCATGCCGAGGACGCAGCCTATTGCAGAGATGACGAAGCTGTAGCTGAGATAATGGGTCATTATCTTCCGCTTCTTCATGCCGAGAGCGTTCATGGTGCCTATCTGTGTGCGCTGCTGAGCTATCATACGCTTCATGGTGGTGACGATTATCAGCAGAGCTATAGCAACGAACACGAATGAGAATATGTATGAGAAGCTGTCATGCTGTTTCAGCTCGTCGGTGAGACGGTTATAGCCGTCCACGCTCCTGCGGTCGCCGATGAAGGAGTAGTTGTCATCAAGAGCGGAAGCAATATCGTCCTCCAGTTTGAGAGGATCGCCCTCACAGGTGAATATCATCTCATTGTTTATGCGGAGCTCCTCGGGGAGCACCTCCTGAGCCAGATAAACGAAGCCGATGTTATGGAAGTCCGTATCCGTATCCGAGGAAGCGCAAACGAACTCGTATTCGGGAGTTGCGATAAGTCCCTTTATCTCCTTCTCTATGTCCTGTCCGAGAACATGGACTGGCAGCCTGTCGCCGATGTTCAGATCCCATGCCTCGGCGAACCTGTAAAACAGCCACACGCCCTCAGCGTCGGCAGGGTCATAGTCCGCTCCCTTCATGGTGTAGGGCACCGTCACGGAAGCGCTGTCCTGAAAAATGCAGTACATCTCCGCGGTATTGTACTTCTCGTCCGCCTTGCCCAGTATCTTTGTCCTGAGCTGAACGTCCTTCACCTTGTCCAGAGCCTTTACCCTGTCAGCCTCCTCAGTGCCGAAGCCTGAGCCGTATATCCAGCCGTCGGAAAAATCAGTATTCTTTTCAAAATCCTTCCTTGCGGCATTGCCGCCTATAACATTTGCCTGAAACCCTGTATAGCACCACATTGCCACCATGGACAGTATGAGTATTGACAGGAACTGTGCAAAATTCGCCCGCATATCGCGGAGCATTTTCTTCCAGAGCATTTATCCTTTCCCCTTTCTCGTCTTACCACTCGATGTCATTTACGGACAGGGGGCTTTCATTGGTCTTTATGGACTTTATCTTGCCGTTGCGCATATGTATTATCTTGTTGGCACACTTGGCAATGTCCGCATTGTGTGTTACCAGTATGACGGTATGACCGTTCTCTGTGGAGAGCTTCTGAAGAAGGTCAATGACCAGCTTTCCCGTCTCGGAATCAAGGGCTCCCGTAGGCTCGTCGCCCAGTATTATCTTAGGGTTCTTGGCAAGAGCCCTCGCGATGGAGACTCTCTGCTGCTGACCGCCCGACATCTGTGTGGGGAACTTGTGCTTCTGGTCTCCCAGCCCCACTCTCTCAAGCATCTCATCAGGACTGAGAGCGTCCTTCTTGATGTCCTTTACCAGAGCCACGTTCTCGTAAGCCGTCAGGGACGGGAGAAGGTTGTAGAACTGGAATATAAAGCCTATGGTCTCAGCGCGGTACTCCGAGAGCTTGTTGTCGTTATATGACGAGATCTCATTGCCGTCCACGATGACCTTGCCCTCCGTAGGTACGTCCATGCCGCCGAGCATATTCAGCACAGTGGACTTTCCTGCGCCGGACTGTCCCAGAATGACCACGAACTCGCCCTTTTCAATGGTAAAGCTCACATGGTCCACAGCTACCTGCATACCCTCGCCTTTGCCGTAGGTCTTGACTACGTCCTTGAATTCAACTGCTGTCATAATTATATCCTCCTAATATCCCTTTTTTATCCGCGGAAAAGCAGTCAGCACCGCGAACATTAATATTATATCACACTAACATATTTTTTACAAGATGTAATATCTACGCATATTTGCCTATGTTAGCATAGTGCAACTTCCAACCATATAAGACGTCTTTTGTTTGTAATATCTTTCTACAATTTTTTTCTGAGGTCAGAACAGAGATGTGATTATTCACAAAAATCATAAATTAGTGGTTACTTCATTGACAACTGTAAAAAATAATGATAGAATAAAATTAGTTAGCGATAGCTAACGCGAATAAATCATTGCAGGCTCCTTTCGGTCTGCACTTCCGGATAAGGTGCATATTCAAGAGCCTGCACGGATCAGTGCGTGCTGAGCACGCTGATAAATACACGCCGTATTTTTCATTGCGGCAGATCGGAGTAAAAATATGACATATCTTGAAATTGAAAAGGTCATCGGCAGAGAGATCATGGACTCAAGAGGCAATCCCACAGTTGAGGCTGAGGTTTACCTTGCAGACGGTACAGTTGCAAGAGGTACCGCTCCCAGCGGCGCTTCAACAGGCGAATTCGAGGCACTTGAGCTCCGCGACGGCGACAAGAGCCGCTATCTCGGCAAGGGCGTTCAGAAGGCTGTTGACAACATCAACAACGTTATCAACGATATTCTTGTGGGCATGGACGCTTCCGACATCTACGCCATCGACAAGGCTATGATCGAGGCTGACGGCACCAAGGACAAGTCAAAGCTGGGCGCTAACGCTATCCTGGCAGTTTCCATCGCAACAGCAAGAGCAGCTGCTGAGGCTCTCGGTATCCCGCTGTACAGATTCCTCGGCGGTATCCAGGGCACAAAGCTCCCCGTTCCCATGATGAACATTCTCAACGGCGGTGCTCACGCTGACAGCGCAGTAGATACACAGGAATTCATGATCATGCCTGTAGGCGCTCCCTCATTCAAAGAAGCCCTCAGATGGTGTGCTGAAGTGTTCCACACTCTCAAGAAGCTCATCAAGGACATGGGCGACGTTACAGCCGTAGGTGACGAGGGCGGCTTCGCTCCCAACAAGCTCACCAGCGACGAAGAGGCTATCGAGAAGATCCTTGAGGCTATCAAGGCAGCAGGCTTCGAGCCCGGCAAGGACTTCATGATCGCTATGGACGCCGCTTCATCTGAGTGGAAGAGCGAAAAGGGCAAGGGCTTCTACAAGCAGCCCAAGAGCGGCAAGGAGTTCACTTCCGATGAGCTTATCGCTCACTGGGAGTCCCTCGTAGACAAGTACCCCATCATCTCCATCGAGGACGGTCTCGACGAGGAGGACTGGGAAGGCTGGCAGAGAATGACAGCCAAGATCGGCAGCAAGGTTCAGCTGGTAGGCGACGACCTCTTCGTTACAAACACAGAGCGTCTCTCAAAGGGCATCTCTCTCGGCGCAGGCAACTCTATCCTCATCAAGCTGAACCAGATCGGTTCCGTTTCCGAGACTCTTGAGGCTATCAAGATGGCTCACAAGGCAGGCTACACAGCTATCTCATCACACAGATCAGGCGAGACAGCTGATACAACTATCGCAGACCTTGCAGTAGCTCTCAACACCTGCCAGATCAAGACAGGTGCTCCTTCAAGATCAGAGCGTGTTGCAAAGTACAATCAGCTTCTCCGAATTGAGGAAGAGCTGGGCGCATCTGCAGTATATCCCGGAATGGCAGCATTCAACGTTAAAAAGTAAATTCATGATACACCTCCCCTAAAGGAAACAGTCCCCGAAGCGTCCCATATGCTTCGGGGACTGTTTTTTGTCTGAAAACTGTGTTTCCCCGGGCTACCCTCTTGAATTATGGAGAATAAAGTGATATAATAATATTATGTTTGCTTTATCTAACAATGTTAGCTAATGCAAATATATTTATGAGCGACAAATTTATGCAAAATCTATAAACGGAGGAAAAGAGATGGAAGCTGAATATAAAAACTGGGTGCCAAACGGCATGGTGGCGGCTCTGACTGCGGGAACTGTTCTTCTTGCGGCAGGAACCGCGGCTGCGGTCATTTGCGGGGACAAGCTCTCTCCCACTGCCAGGACAGTGGTCACGGGAGCCCTCGGTGCAGGCGCTGCCGTATGCGGAGCTATGGCTGCCTGGAGCATTTATGCCCACGTCAAGTTCTCATATAACGGCTCAAGAAAGCTGTCAAAGCAGATAGTTGAAGGAACTGCAAAGTACATAGACCTTCCCGAGGAAGGTGTGGGGCTTGATATTGGCTGCGGAAGCGGAGCTCTCACCATTGCCTGCGCAAAGCGCAACCCTCAGGGCAGAATGATAGGTATTGACCGCTGGGGCAAGGAGTACGCCTCCTTCAATCAGCAGCTCTGTGAGGACAACGCCGACGCCGAGTGCGTCAGCAACACGGAGTTCTATCAGGGAGACGCTACTTCCCTTGACTTTCCCGACGAGTGCTTTGACGCTGTGACCAGCAACTATGTTTACCACAACATCACAGGTGCGGACAAGCAGCAGCTTCTCAGGAAAACACTGCGCGTACTGAAAAAGGGCGGCACCTTCGCTATACATGACATTATGTCAAATTCAAGATACGGCGATATGGAGCGCTTTGCAGAGGAGCTCCGCAGCGAGGGCTATGAGTACGTCAAGCTCATAGACACCACCGACGGCACATTCATGACGGGCTTTGAGGCTGCAACTCTGGGGCTTGGCGGCTCAAAGCTCCTCATCGGAAAGAAATAACGGCTCCGATATGGACATACAGAAAGGAGGCGGGGAGCAATGACCGTATACAAGCTGTTTTCGGGAATAAGTCTCATTTATCATGATATTTTCAGCATTGGCGGCGCAGCTTCACCGCCTGTGACGGGGGACATTCTTGAGGTCAGCTTCTGCTGCGGCGGCAGGAGCGAATACCACAGGTCGCGGCACTGCTATTATCTCTCCGGAGATGAGTACATGATGCGCAGGTGCAGCGCCAATGATACGGGAGCAAGATACCCCACGGGACAATACAGCGGAGTCACTCTGCTGGTGGATATGAATGGGGATATGAAGGAGCTTTCACAGCTCCTTGACGGTGCGGAGAGAGTGCCTGCCCTGCTGTCCGAAAGGCTTGGCAGCACCCTGTACCTGAACGGTATACCAGACACCGCTGTACATATATTCAAGGAGCTGTGGGAACTGCGGGAAAAGGCTTCCGCAGGTCTCATGAGGATAAAGGCGGTAGAGCTGCTCATGGCTCTGGGTGACATTGATATGGAGACCTCTCAGGCAAGGGAGCACAGCATCACCGACGAACAGATGAAGGTGGCGGATAAGGTCTGCACCTTCGCCTGCTCAAATATAAACGAGCACTACACCATTGCTCAGCTGGCGGAGATGATGAGAGTCTCACAGACCAAGCTGAAGTACTGCTTCCGCATGGTCTACGGCTGCTCGCTGTACGCATATCTGAGACGTCAGAAGATGTATGCCGCCGCAGAGCTCCTCCGCACCACCGACAGGAACATACTTGATATAGCTGTGGACTGCGGCTATGACAACGGCAGCAAGTTCGCAAAGGCGTTCCGCGATGTCATGGGAAGAAGCCCCCGTGATTACAGGAAATACGCAGGTGTCCGAATGGAGCATTTCGCAGCAAAAACCGCTGCGGCTCCCGTATAATCGGGGATATGTGCAGATAGGGCGGTATAACTTTTTCAACTGTTCGGAGCGGAAAGAAAGCCCTCAGATGTTGTAGAATTAAATCATGGAAGGGCGGAAAAAGTCCTTACCGATACCAATAATTCGAGGTGATATTGATGGCAGGTATATCATGGTCAAAGCTCGGTCTGTTTGCAGGCGGTGTGCTCTTCGGCACAGCAGGTGTCAAGGTATTATCCAGCAAGGACGCCAAGAAGTGCTACACCAATGCAACTGCGGCTGTACTCCGCGCTAAGGAAAGCGTAATGGAAACTGTTACCACAGTCCGTGAGAACTGCGACGATATCCTTGCAGACGCTAAGGAGATAAACGAAAAGCGCGCTGCGGAGGAGGAAGCAGCCCTCATTGAGGACGCTTGCGAGGAAGCTGAGAAAAAAACCGGGGACGCAGCTGATGAGCTGTAAGGAATGACAGACCGCCAAGGCGGTCTGTTTCTGTATAAGGACGGAGGAATAGATATGAAATGCACTGTACTGCATGAATCAAAGGGGCGTATCAGGGTACATATCTGTCGGAGCAGAATGACGCTCAGACAGGCTGATATAGCAGAATACAGCCTTGCCGCCCTCAGCGGCGTCAGGGACGTGAAGGTCTTTGACAGGACCTGTGATATTATTATCAGCTATGAATGTCCCAGAGGGGCTGTCATAAAGGCTCTTTCGGAGCTGTCCCTCGATGATGATGAAAGGACGGCGGAGCTTGTCCCCGAGCACACAGGCAGGGAGCTTAACCGCGAATACGAGGAGAAGCTGGTCTCCGCAGTAACACACAGGCTCCTGCACAAGCTGCTTCCTGCACCCATAAGAAGGATAATCTCCTTCATAAGAGCCGTAAAGTACATAGCAAGGGGCATAAAATGCCTGCTTCACGGAAAGATAGAGGTGGCTGTCCTTGACGCCACAGCAATAGGAGTTTCACTGCTGAGGGGAGACTACAACACCGCAGGCTCTGTAATGTTCCTGCTGAAGGTGGGCGACATTCTTGACGAGTGGACACACAAGCGCTCAGTAGACGACCTTGCGCGGACCATGTCCCTGGGAGTCGAGCAGGTCTGGCTGAAGAACTCCGAGGGGCAGGAAGTGCTTGTGCCGGTGTCCGAGGTACGCAGGGGCGACATGGTCATCGTCCGCACAGGCTCCATGATCCCCCTTGACGGCAAAGTCACCGCAGGCGACGCCATGGTGAACCAGGCTTCAATGACGGGAGAATCCGTACCCGTCCACAAGAGCGAGGGCTCCTACGTCTACGCGGGAACAGTTGTTGAGGACGGCGAGTGTACTGTCTGCGTTGAGAGCATAGCAGGAGGCGGACGGTATGACCGTATCGTGAAGATGATAGAGGAGTCGGAGAAGCTGAAATCCACAGCTGAGAACAAGGCTGCACATCTTGCGGATAAGCTGGTGCCCTGGAGCCTGGGAGGAACTATCCTCACCTGGCTGCTGACGAGAAATGTCACAAGGGCGGTGTCCATACTCATGGTGGACTTCTCCTGCGCACTTAAACTGGCAATGCCCATATCCGTGCTCTCAGCGATGAGAGAGTGCAGCAGGGCAGGCATAACCGTCAAGGGCGGACGCTTCCTGGAGGCTGTCTCCGAGGCGGATACAATAGTTTTCGACAAGACGGGAACTCTTACCTACTCCTCACCGAGGGTGGCTGAGGTCATAACCTTCGGCGGCAGAGACGAGGCTGAGATGCTGCGGCTGGCAGCCTGCCTTGAGGAGCACTACCCTCACTCCATCGCCAATGCGGTAGTGAAGGAGGCTGAGGAGCGCGGACTTCTCCACGAGGAGCGGCACTCAAAGGTGGAATACGTTGTGGCACACGGCATATCAAGCTCTGTTGACGGCGAAAGAGTCCTCATAGGAAGCTATCATTTCGTAGTCGAGGACGAAAAGTGCCTTATCCCCGATGAGAGGGTGTTCAGGCACCTTCCCAAGCAGTATTCACACCTGTATCTCGCTATTGCAGGTGAGATAGCGGCTGTAATATGTATAGAGGATCCCCTCCGCAAGGAGGCTTCACAGGTAGTGGAGCAGCTCCACAGGGCAGGGCTTTCCAGAGTAGTCATGATGACAGGCGACAACGAGCGCACCGCAAAGGCTGTTGCCGAAAAGGTAGGCGTGGACGAGTACTATTCCGAGGTGCTCCCCGAGGACAAGGCAGCCTTCATACGCAGCGAGCATGAGGCAGGCAGAAAGGTCATCATGATAGGCGACGGCGTCAACGACTCCCCTGCCCTCAGCGAAGCCGATGCAGGCATAGCCATCAGCACTGGAGCTGCCATAGCCCGTGAGATAGCGGATATAACCATTTCCGCCGAGGACCTTTACTCCCTTGTGGAGCTGAAGCGGTACAGCGACGCTCTCATGAAGCGTATCGCATGGAACTACCGTACTATCATCAGCTTCAACGCAGGGCTGATAGTTCTGGGAGCTCTGGGTATACTTCCTCCTGCGGTATCGGCACTGCTGCACAACGCCTCTACCCTTGCCATAGGAATGAAAAGCATGACAGAGCTCGACACCGGTGAAAAGGATTAATGCGTTAATAAGCAAAAAAGGCGGACTATTAAAGGCGACGCTCGTACAGAAGGTTTACGGGTGATATTGAGGGAAGCTCTTTGAGAGAAGTGCTTCCCTTTATTCTTTTTCTGAGGACTCTGTTTCGTTTTTATCAGGACAGGGCGCTTGATAATATATGCCTTTTTATTATATTTAAGGCGCCCTGTCCTGATAAAAACCAGCCAAAAGTCTTTGGAAAAGGGGGTATGGGGGAAAGAACCTTTCCTCAGAAAGGTTTTTCCCCCATAATTACGCGTAAACTTCTATATAAGCACCGCCCTTACAGTCCGCCTTTTCATATTCTTTATCTGTCCGCTCCGACTTCTCCGCACTTTCCGCACCTGCTGCACCCATTGCAGCTGAGCTTCATGCCGCAGGTATTGCAGCGCTCTCCGAAATAGGGAACGTACCTGTCCTCGTCCCTCAGAGGATAGCCAAGGCTGTCATAGAGGTCAAAGCTCATGGGCTTTCCTCTGAAGCTCATGCCCGATTTATAAGCCTGTATGCTTGAAAGTCCGCTGCCCTCTATCCTGTAGAGCCTGCCGTCCTTGATGAACCTTCTGCCCGTTCCGCAGAACACAAAGGTCACGTTATTGTCCAGGCACTCCTGCCGCAGCAGCTTCACCCACTCAAAGTCACAGGGACGGGCACCGTCATAGTTCTCACCGTCGCAGAGCACCTGCTCTATCTGTCCCGTTTCCAGGTACTTTCTGATGCTGACCTGTCCTATGAAGGGCGCGCACATGACCCCCTTATGTCTGAATGGCAGGTCAAGGAGTATCGGTATGCGCTCATCGGCGCGGCGCTGGTTCTCGGCAGTAACGTTGAAGAAGATGTTGTCCCAGCCCTCGCCCCAGTCCTTCGGCAGACACTTCTCCACCCTTTCCGGGCGCTTGGTAAGCAGGAAGAACACCACATCGCTGCGTATCTTCATGATGTCCCACGCCTCGCTGCGCCACTCATCGGCTTCCTCAAGGAAGAAGTCCGAGGTCATGCAGACCCTAACAGTCTCGCCACTCTTTATCTTGTAATTGCCGTTCCTGTCCTTTGAGAGAGGATAGCGGAAGCCTGCCTTTGTGCGGTATATCTTCGAGCCGTCCTGGTCGCGGAGCCTGTCCAGAAAGTACATATAGCAGTTCTGGCAGCCCTCGCTGACCTTTGTGCAGCCGTGCCAGGGATTCCATATATCGTGCATTTTATCCCTCCTCAGGAAAAAGAACTTACGTTCCTTTTATTATAATACAAATCTCAGGGATTGTCAAGTCTCCTGCAATATTGATTTTTCTCAACATTTGTGTTATACTGTACTTACAAACAATAAAAGGAGGAACTGCCATGTTCTGGGACAGAATTTCAGGTCTTTACGACTTATTCGAGAATATCTACAACGGTAAGAACTACAAAGCCCTCGGCGTAAGAGTTGCGCGATATATAGACAAAACCGACCTTGTACTGGAGTGTGCCTGCGGTACCGGAGCTATAACTCGTCATCTGGCACCTGCCTGCAAGGGGCTCATCGCCACAGACTTCTCCGTGGGTATGCTGAGGCAGACCGGGAAAAAGTGCAGGGACTTCTCTAACGTGAAGCTTCGCCGCGTTGACATGACCGCCCTGAAATGGAAAGACGAGAGCTTCGACAAGGTAGTTGCAGGCAATGTCATACACCTCCTTGACGATCCCGAAGCCGCCGTTAAGGAGCTTTACAGAGTGTGCAGAAAGGGCGGCAGAGTCATTATCCCCACCTACATCAACCGCTCCAGCAAAAGCGCAGGTCTCATGGCAGGGATAATAGGCAGGCTGGGCGCGGATTTCAAGCGGCAGTTCGACCTTGAGTCCTACAAGAGATTTTTTGCGGAAGCAGGCTATGCTGATACGGAGTTCTTCGTCATAGAGGGACGTATGCCCTGCGCAGTCGCCGTTATCACTAAACCGCAATAAACCACGCTCTGCAACGGCATCCCTAATATAGTAATTTACAGAAGATATTGAGGGAAGCCCATTCTGAAGGGTACTTCCCTCTATTCTTTTTCTGAAGGCTCTGTTTTAGTTTTTCTATGGAGAGGGCGCCTGATAAAGTTTGCCGTTCTCTCATATATAAAGCGTCCTCTCCATATCACTTGCAGAAAGAAAAAGTGGGAGCGGTATCCTATATTCATTTTGACATAAAAACGCCGCAGTCAGATGTACCGACTGCGGCGTTCGCTCTCTGATATATATTATGGTAACTTTTTTCTATTTACATAAAATGTGGAGACATTTATTTTTCGTTTGCGGAGACTATTTTTGCAAAACATCTTGACTGATGTTTGTTGATACGCTATTATTTAGCTATCGCATCGATTAACGCTATATAATTAAAATATAAAAATATATTTCAAGACGCTACACTTTCTTTTTTCAGTTGAATATATAAGTGAATGCATTCATATCGGAGAGGAGGAAACCGATGACTCACAGAGAGTATCGTCTGCTTTGGGAAGCTGACAAAGCAAGAGCTCAGCAAACGCTGTTCAACGAGTATCTGAACTACGTTTATGCAATAGCTTACAATCGCCTTCATAGCTGCGGAAGCCGAGAGGACATTAGTGACTGTGTTCTGGACGTGTTCATGGACGTTTTCTCCTCTTATGACGAAAAAGGTGATTTATCAGGCGATGTAAAGGGCTTTATCGGCACTGTCGCTTTCAGAAAGGCTGCTAATTACTATCGTAAGCTGTGCAGAAACGGTGTCGGAGTTCCTTTGGACGAATACGCAGAAGCTGTACCTTCTGACGAAAATATAGCTGTAGCAACCGAGAACAGTGAACTCAGAACGATACTGCTCGACCTGATAGAAAGTCTCGGCAAGCCTGACTCTACCATAATAATTGAGAAATTCTACTATGGCAGGAGCTCTCTTGAGATCTCAAAGCTCGTGCATATATCGCCGATAATGGTAAGGGTCCGATGCAGCCGTGCATTAAAGAAGCTGCGCAAACTGCTTGCGGACAAGGATATTACGATGTGAATGGAGGTCAGTATGAAAAAGCTTGATCTGAAAATACTTGAAAATGCCGACAGACAGACAGTCGAACGACTTGCGGACTTATGTCCGTCAGCAGGCGAAAAAGAGCGAAAAAAACTGTGGTGTCGGCTTGAAAGCCGCTGCAAAGACAACAGCTACGCATATTCTGTGGAGGGAGTTGATACCTACAAGCATTCCATTGTTCATCATTATAGTATGGCAGCCATGTGTGCAGCGGTCATTCTTATGTTAACGGGGAGCATATTTGGTCTGAAAAGGCTCAAAGCCCCTGATGATCCGCCCTCACCGTCTGTTGAGATGACACCTTCAACTAACGTTGCAGCTGAAACGGTTTCAGATGATAAGGCAAATGAGCAGACCGAACTGGTCTTGAAAATGCTGAACAGTATAGACTACTACGACAAGGTCTCCGGAAGGTTTGTTGAAAAAGGCAACGGAAACACCTTCAATGATGTAGAGTTTGAAGTTGACCTGACGACTGCACGCTCTTACAGCCATATCAGGCAGTGTCGGACGGACTCTCACGAATCGGCTATAAACGGAGATGTTTCCAGCGCAGAACTTATCACAGATGAAAATTATACCTGTGATTTTATCAGATACAGCGACGGAAACAGCGTATATACCTACGATCCGGCATCAAAGAAAAAAGAATACATTTCCCCCTCCGTCAAGCGGTCTGATTCTGAAAAGATACCCGATGAGGAGCGCCGTGAGGGGAACAGCCAGAACTTATGGTGGAAATGGCGTACAGACCCGCTGAACTGCGAGCACGCTTCACACAGCCTGTTTCCGCAGCTGATAGTCAGCACATCACTGGACGATCAGGATAAATGGCAGATAGACGGCATTCAGACTTACATCGGAAGAGAATGTACAGCCATAAGCGGCAAGGACGGCAGCTTCACAGCGCTCATTGACACACAGACAGGCGTGCTTCTGAAATACGTTGAGACCGATAGTAATGGTGAGATATGCGACTATATCTGCGTTCACAGTATCGCATTTGATGACGAAGCGGACGAAGTGCGCATAATTGGCGAACCGTCAGAAGCTGATAGTATCAGTACAAGAGACAGCCGGTTCTATAATATAGGTGAGACCTGTGAGTCTGAGGGCTTCCAGTACTGCGTGAAAAACGTCAATGTTACCAAAAGCAGCAATGGTATGACATTCAGACAGAACAGCTATTACCCATGTGATGAAAATGGCAGATTTACCTGTGATAATTCCTATCTGACCGCTGATATTACTGTCAAGAATCTGACCGGCAAGGAGAAACAGTTTTATATAAATTCTTCATGGATAAACTGCTTTAATTATGACGAAAGCGGAAACTACGATGAAATGTTCCCCGATTATGGTGCAGATGTCTATAACTTCAACGGAGAAAAGTCGATATTGAGTAAAGATTTCTTTGTTGTTGACCTTCAGCCGGGTGAAACAAGAGACTTCCGTATAGGCTATAAAATAGAGGACAGCAAACTCGACATTATTTATGATCTGATATATATAGAGCTGACAGGTCAGTTTGATACCCCGAAAAGAAGGTTCTGCGTTATCGGCGAGAATACCTGCTTCAGTCAGTTCATATCTTCAGATGACGAAGCAGACAAGTCGTATGGGAGCAATTCTTAGTATAGCGAGGCTGATTAAATGAAAAGAATCATTTCATTTACACTTGCTGTTATTACGCTCCTTTCCGCAGTATCTTGCAGCTCTGGCAGAGAAAAAAGCAGCAGTACATCAAATACGGCAGCAAGTGTCGTGACTGACAAGTCTCGTATTTTTAAAAGGTCGGAGCTCCCGTTCCCCGATAAGCTGAATATTATAACAGATATACTATATGATGGAAAAACGGAAAAAGTCTGCATATGGCTAAGAACAGCGGTACTCGTCTGAGCACAGCTGTTTTTAGACCTATTCGATTTGGTTTGTCAATTATTCTGCTTAGAGCAGCTCACATTCCTGTTGCTTTTTTATTTTTCTTTCATTTCACAGTTCTAAAATACATACTTTCTTCTATCGTAAGGGCTGGCTTGGGTTGGCGCTTACATTACTGATATCATAAAATTTCTTGAGTTCCATCGTATTTGACATTTATTGTTCAATAATGATTTTTATAAACAGAAGAAGCTCCACAGAAATCTGTGGAGCTTCTCTATTATATTACTTTTGAAAAAGTCAATTAAAGGTAGTAATTTCTCATTTTAATCCGAGAAGTCGTTCCTGTATCCCGAGGGCATCTCCGGAAGTAACACCGTCGCCGTTGAGATCACCGTTGAACCTGCCCTGATCCGTGAGTGGGTACCTATCGGGATTTGCAAGGGACTGCATGATGTATATAGCATCTGCAAGATCCATTTTTCCGTCGCAGTTTGAGTCGCCCTGCATCGCTGGTCTTCTGTAGAACTGCCTTATCTCGGTGCGGAGCTCATCTGTCATGTCCTCCCTGGTGTAGATGTTATGGGTGCAGTTTATTGTGTCAACATTTAAGAATGCAAGCTCTGTTGTCACACCCAATGCCGAATATCCGATACCATTTTCGCTCATATCCTTCAATGCCTCATAAAGCTGACCGTGTGTCCATGATTCGCTGCCGATGGCTAAGTAATAGTCATAGCCATCCCGGGTTTCATACGTTCTCTGTTCCAGTCCCAGCTCGGGATAATCGCTTACGATCTCCTCGGGAGACCTGTCTGAACGGATATAGAAACCGTCCACACTCAGATAATTCCCGTCCTCATATGCCTCGAAGTTCTCGTCTATGGACAGAACGCAGTCATAACCTTTGAGGACATCGCAGACAGCTTCATAATAGTCGCTGCGGAGCCATTTCAGGGTATAGGTGACACCGTTGGCATTCTTCCTGATAGTGGGCTTCTGCTTTTCAGGGGACTCCTTTATCCGCTCCCTTGCAGCGCTGATTATTTCATCAACAGGAAGCTCGCTGCCCTTGGCAACTGTTATCTCTGTGCCCTGCGACTTCTTTTCTATGATATGGTATTTTCCGCTGCTGTCAAGGGTTATGGTATGCCCTCCGCCGTAGCGATAGTAGTCTGAGAGGAATACATAGTCCTCTCCCGAGAACTCGGTATATACCTCATCGACTGTCTTGTCTGCGTAGTAATCTCTGCCCGTTTCGGCATTTGCGGCTATTCCCGCAGTCTGTGCTGCGGCAAGAGCTGCGGATAATATAATAGCTGTCAGTTTTTTCATAGTAATACCTCCTTTTTGGACTGTATGTTTTTGCCTTTCACTATTTAGTAACACTTTCGATGGATTTGTCTCACTGGTTTCAAAAAAATCCTGTTGACAGGGAAAAATAGATATTTTATAATCAAGGTGAGACAAAGTGCGGAAAAATGTTACTAATCAGTAGAGGACCTATACCATATCGCATGAAAGGAGTTGTCTATGGACAGCGGTGCAAACAGCTACCGCCGTTTCCTTGAGGGTGACAGAAATTCTTTTACCGAGCTGGTCGCTGAATACTGGGACGGTCTCACGTTGTACCTCACGGGCTTTGCGGAGAGCTTCTCCGAAGCCGAAGAGCTTGCCGAGGAGACCTTTCTTAAACTATACACCGATAAGCCGAGGTTTTCGGGGAAAAGCACCTTCAAGACCTGGCTTTACTCCGTGGGACGCTATACCGCTTATAACTTCATACGAAAGCGGCGGAAGATACAGCAGGCTCCCATAGAACAGTTTTACGATATTTCCGACAGGGAGGATATAGAAAAAACCACATACAGGGCGATGACCGCAGGCTGCTCCACAGGACGATGGAAAAGTTGACGCCTGATTACAGACAGGTGCTGTATCTGGTATATTTTGAGAATTTCAGCAACACCGAAACGGCTGTTATAATGAATAAAAGTGAACGGCAGGTCAGGAACCTGCTTTACCGCGCAAAAGGCGCATTGAAAAAACTGCTTGAAAAGGAGGGCTTTGAGTATGAGGAGCTATGAAGATATTGCCAACAGGATAATGAAGCGCGGCGACGAGATAATCAAGCAGAGAAGGCTCAGAGCCGTAAAAATAAAGCACACTTCCTATGCGGTGTCTGGTATGTGTGCCGCTGTCATCGCAGGTGTGGGAATGTGGAAGCTGTCCTCAGCTAAGGACATCGGAAATGACAAATTCTCAGGCAGCAGCATGATAGAGAACTTCACCGAGCCGACTGCATCGAAGACCATCACCGAAACTAAAACAACGTCTGTCTCAACAGCTGCTGTGACTTCTGCGGTGAAAACCTCATCTTCTCCTGTGACAAACCAGACCACTTCAGCCGCTTCGACAGCAACTTCGGGGCTGTCAGTCACCACTGCTGCAAATACTACCAAAGCCGTATCTCAGGCAACTACGGGGACAACTGCCGTAACAGAGGCTCCGACGGCTGTCGGGACTACTGCTGTTACCACTACAACTCCCGAAAGCATCACGGAGCCGCCTGCAATTACAACTGCTCCACCGTCCCCCACATCTACAGTTCCCACTGTTTTCAGCAAGATTTTCATCGAAAGTCATGAGGAGCTTGCATCTCCCGAACCTGCGGGGACAAATTACAAATTCGTCAGCTATAACAGCTCCGACCGCATGACAGGCAGCTATATCAGATCTGCTCATATTGAGAGGGAATATATGGAAAACGGCGCGGCGAAGACTGCTGCTGCGGATATAGAAATATACAGCGTCAGGGGACTTCCCAATACAAATGCTATGATAGCAGTGAAGTTTGCTGACAGGACAGGTACATTCATCTATGTCAAAAGTGACTACTCTCCCTTGTACCTTGGCGGTCTCATAAATGATATGGGACTCAGTGCTGAGGGGCTTACAGGCACTGCTTATGCAGCCTCCGGCTTACACAAAAACATAGACAAAGACAGTATCTGGGCGCTGCTCACCGTGGACAAATCTCTCCCCGACATATACAGTGCTGAAGAAAAAAACGGATCTGTTGTTCAGATATACTACTGGACGGGTTATGTCAGCGGCAGTTTCGGAGTCTCCGAAAGCGGTCAGCTCTGGTGCGAGCTAAACGGCATACATTCCTGCTACGACATAGGCGAGGACAGGGCAAGAGCTGTTATATCAGTAATTACGGGAAATGCGTATTGAACTTTGAAATAAAACAAAATCGAGCGGGAAGAAACTTATTTGGCGAGTATAAGAATCATTTAAGTATTTTGTGAGCACCGGAAAATAGTTTGTCCTGATATAAGTCTGATACATCCATATTTTTATATTGAAAACGTGTGGTTTGTATGTTATAATAAGTGAAAGAAAGATGGCTGCAATAAGCGTCGATACTGCCTAAGGAGAGATGGTTATGAAGAAATTTTTAGCGATCACTATTTCAACGCTTATAATTAACTCGATTTGCCCTCAAAGAGCGTATTCTATTGAACCGGATTATCAGTTATGGAATAAATTCTTGAAATATGATCTGTGCATTACAGACTATAATGCCCTCACTGAGGAGGAACAGGAATTGTGTCACTTTATATTCGACACAGAGCAGTCTGCAAAGGGGACTGTTATATGTGAGAGGGCAAGGCGAACTCTTGCTCATGATCCTCTTATCGGAGAAAGACTGAAGCTTGAAGATCTTGTTGACAGCTATGGTGTATGGGATCAGTATTCTGATACTATATTCAGTTATCCGGATTATACCCACTGTGTTCCAGATATTAAATTCCTTGACGACTGGGATGATTATAACGAGTACTGGCTGGATGATGAAGGAACAGTCAAAGTGCGTTCGAGCGGGGAGAACACAGGGGATGGTGGCTCTGATTATAGAAATTTATTCAGCATTACCGCCCAAAGTGCAGATGTTATTACCGAATACATAGATTTTGCCCGTGAACATGAGGCATCGAATTTTGATTATGGAACGACTGATAACGGAATGCTTTACTGCGTCTTCACTCTCCAACGAAAGAAATATGATTTCCATGAACCAAAATACTATAAAAAAGACGATAATGATTATCTGGACTTTTCAGACTATGATGGTCATGACGGTTATTTTATACACGACGGAGACCTGTACAAAATATTAGATGATAATAGAGTGCAGTTTTCTTATAGTAAATATGCGATATATTACATTCGTAATTACGAAGCCCCTGCCATAACCGAACAGGTAGTTATTCCCTCAGAGGTCAACGGCTATACTGTAACTTCCATCGGGGCTGGTGCATTCATTAATTCATTGATAACAGATATTCGGATTCCTGACACAATTGAACGGATCGAAGCACAGGCTTTTTATGGCTGTTTTAATCTTACTGATATTAATTTTCCCGGCTCACTTGAATATATCGGTAAATTGGCGTTTAACTGCTGCGGTCTGACAAAATTGTACATAGATGATCCTGAATTGATGATCTATCCGAGTGCTTTTGAGTATAACAGAAAACTGGAAGAGATCTATATTAATTCAGATACTATCGGTGAAAAAGCTTTTTTGTTCTGTACATCGCTTAAAAAAGCAACTTTCGGAAATGATGTCAGAGCAATACGTCCTGACGCCTTCATGGGCTGCACTTCACTTGAAAATGTCAGCCTTGGCAGCTCCGTAAAGTCTGTCGGTACGAGAGCCTTTGGCGATTATAAGTTAGGCACTGTAAGTAATGATCCGTGCGGTCTGAGAACGATCATTATACCACCAACGGTAGAGATAATCGGCGCACTTCCGAGGGCAAAAGGCGCAGGCGCTACAACGGGAATTGAAGTAAAGGCAATTCATCCTCTTACCGATGAACAGGAATGTGTATTTGACAGTGAATGCGTCATCAAAGGCTACAAGGGTACAGAAGCCGAGCGTTATGCAAACGAATGGGGACTGGAGTTTGAAGCTTTTGAAGCAGAAGCAGGAGATGTAAATCTTGACGGAGGTATAACTATTGCCGATGCGGTCGCACTCCAGCGGTTCCTGCTTGGGAAATACGTCGGTACGGGAGCTTATTATGGTGATATTGATGAAGACGGAGTAGTAGATGCGTTTGATATGGTATTGATGAGAAAGAAACTCACATCCTGAGATCTATCAGAATCAAGCTTAACTTAAACACATATAAGGGGCTTTCCTTTGCGGAGAGTCCTTTTTTATATGTTCTTGTTTTCTGCATTGTGTATGATCATGGCTGTACCTGACATTAATGATCTCGCTTTATAAAAATGAGCTTTTATTTTTCGTACCACAAAACTTGACATGTAATTACAGTATGATAGAATGTAAATGAGTACATATGCGGCTCAGCTTTAGTTAAATATAAAAAATATGAGTTTGTGGTGAAACCTTTAGCATACTAAAAAGACTAAGTTATAGAAGACAAAATACTGCAAAAGGAGAAGTGAAAATGGATAACGGTGCAAGTAGCTACCGCCGTTTCCTTGATGGAGATAATGAAGGTTTAGCAGAGATCGTTCGTGAATACAGTGACGGACTGATCTTCTACATAAACAGCTATGTGCAGAATATAAGTCTTGCAGAAGAGATAATGGAAGACGTATTTGTTGAGATCGCTCTGAGAAAGCCTGTGTTCAAGGGGAAAAGCTCTTTTAAAACATGGCTGTACGCAATAGCACGCTACACCTCCATTGATTGTCTGAAGAAGAATTCAAGATACTATGACACTCCTGTTGATGAAATGCATAATATCAGTGATGAGCAGGATCTCGAAAAGAGCTATATCCGCGAAGAACGAAAAATACAGCTTCACAAGGTGCTTTCACGACTTGTTCCGGATTATCAGCAGGTGTTATATCTGATCTATTTTGAAAACTTCAGCAATTCAGAAGCGGCGAAAATAATGAAGAAAAGCGATAGTCAGATGAAAAACTTAGTTTTCAGGGCAAAACAGGCTTTGAAAAAGGAACTGGAAAAGGAAGGCTTTGAATATGAAGAATTATGACGAAAGGATAGAAAGCATTTTTCGTAAGTATGACGAAAAGCTTGAAGCTAAACGGCGAAAAATGACAGTTATTCGTCGTGTTGCCTTTAGCATATCATGCCTTTGTGCAGCAGTGATCGTTGCAGTTTTTGCAATAAAAATGCCTGATAATGATCATTTTGAACATTCTGATATTATAGTAGCTACATCATCTTCTGTTGAAGAATCATCTTCAGCATTAAGCGAAAGTTCATCTTATATGAATGCCACGACCACTATGTCAAATGGCAAACGTACAGAGAAAGTAACATCTGTCTCTACGATCACTTCTGAGACTATTTCTCAGACAGTGAGAACATCTTCCGATAAAAATACAGAGAAAAGCACTTCTGTTAAGACAAATACCACAGCAGAAGCTCATGAGCAGCATACAACAGAAATGACACGACCTGTTGTCCGGACTACAACTACAGAAGTGACATATAATATCAGTGCAGAATGGAACGAGGTTGAGATTGACAGCAGAATAGGTCGAGTATCGAATATGTATAAACCATTTGATCTCGATAGTGTTATTGAAGAAACTGATCTTGTTTTCAGCGGTACTGTCATTGACAGAAAGGAATATGAGGTCAAGTGGACAGATGAAAATGGTGAGAACTGGGGACCGTATCGTAATGCTGTTATAGAAGTTAAAATTAATGATATATATTACGGACAAACCGACAAGGAGACCGTCAGGATCTATTATGCAGACTCGCTTTCAAAGCTTCACACGGGATCATTTCTGATAAATGACGATCGGGAATACATATTCATAACAAATACCTTTGATGATGACTATTATGCAATGAAAGCAAATAATCCCTATGACAGATTTGAACAGGAGAAACATTCCGATCTGTATATAACCAATTCCCGCGATGCAGTAATGCCTGTTATAAATGACATAGTCTCGGCTTATAACGGTTATTTCGGGAATGATGAAAATGTATTGTCGATGGCACTTGAAAAGGAAGACATAACAGACTGTATTCCCGATGAAGCTAATAGCTCAAATTGGTTCATGTTCTTCCGAAAAGATGATTTAACAAGATTTCTCAGCGAGCTTTTTAACCGGTAAAAAGAGCTTTTGAATGCTCTTAAATAAACAATATCTGCCATATAATGGCTGATCATGACCTGAAAAGGAGGTATCATTATGAAAAAAACTAAAGTTTTATCGATTGCTATTTCTATGATGCTTGGTATTGGATCAGCAGCAAGTATGACATCATTTGCAGAAACAAAAAGCGGAGATTTAAAGGAAGTGTCTGTCGGAACAGCATATCTCAGATCTGACTCTGATAGTGATACTATGCTGAAGGGTGAAGATATTTATTCTAACGGCAGGTATGATCTGACATGGGACGTAAAAGGAAATTATAATTTCATTAATGCCGTTGATATTGATCTTTGCATTGAGGGGAACGACCCTATCGGTATGGGAGAATATGGTGAGGTAAAGCTTGATATCGAAGAGATATGGGTGGATGGTGAAAAATATGATGGTAGACTTGCACTTCAGCCGCTTTACGCTTGGAAAACTGACGGGGTATTAAATCATGGAGTTATCAAAATGGAAGCACGACTTAAAAACAGAGAAACAGCCGGATTTAAAGCAACTGACTCTGTCCGTGTAGTTTTTTCCGTGACGGGACTTCGAAGATCAGTTACTGAGATGGGAAATCTATATGGAGATGTAAATTCTGATGATCATATCAATGCAGCTGATGCGTCACTTGTATTGTCCCATTATTCCAATATCTCTACAAATAGAGAAGGAATATTCAATAAGGAGCAAAGCGTGGCAGCGGATTTTAACAGTGACGGTTCAATAAATGCTGTTGATGCCTCTGCAATACTTTATTATTACGCCAGGAACTCTGTTACAAACGATTAAAGTTCAACAATATGGCAGGAAGTGAGATCCCTAAGTTGACTAAACGAGTATCTGCTTCATACTGACCTTTTGAGTTAGAAAGTGTTGTTGATGAAACCGATCTGGTTTTCATCGGAAAGTGGATAGATCCGAGCGAATATGATGTGCCCTTTCCTGTAATACGGATTCCCATATATAAGTTTTGCCCCGAAGCACTTTGAAAGCTTCGGGGCATTTGTATTTTATACGGCTGCTATGATAAGCCCGAATTTATAGTTCGTAATCACTTTACCGTAATTCAACATCTGAATCAACGGATTTATATAAAAATAAGCTGATACCTACGTTATTGTAAGTATCAGCTTTTGTCCTATTCAGTTTGATTTTCACTTTTCTGCGTTAAGCACATCTTATATCAGAAATGTTTGTCCCCGATAATTACCTGTAAGATACCCTATCAGCAATGCCGTTACGGAGCATGGTTCAGTTGATATGCCAATGGCTGTTGAGAAATTCCACTCTCTTTTCAAGCCAGTCGTGCAGGAAGGCAGCAGCCTCCGCCTGGTTGGTACACTCATTTGCAGGAGCAGAGAGCTCAGCGGCAAATATCTCGTTATTGATGATATTGTTCCACTTATCGTAGTTCTTTGTAAAATCGCCCTGATACTTGCTGCTTTCGTCGGTGATGAGCTGGCAGGTGCGCTCAAAAACGCCGCTGTCATAAGCCTTTGTCCACTTCTCCTTTACGATGTCCTGGTACCAGTCCTCATTGGCGATAACAGCCAGCCAGGGATTGATGGTGTAGTAAGCGCCGTTCTCCTCAGGACCTCCGTCCACGTCGGGAACTATATTTGCGGCATAGAAGCCTGTTCCGTCGATACATCTGTTCTTGTTGCCCATAGCGGAATCGAAGTCCCAGGGAGCTTCAAAGCGGAGCTTTTTGCTGCCCTCTGCGCCGAAATCAGCGTCCATGTAGAAGCTGGACCAGTAAATATCCGCGTCGCAGGTCAGCTCGCTGATGATGTACATATCCGCCAGCGAGTCAACGTCCACTACGTTCTCAACTGCCTGCTGAGGAGTGATATTGCTCGCAAGAGAGATATTTTTATATTTGCTGTCAAAGACATAAGCCTTGTCATTGTAGGCAGCCTCGTACATTATCTTATAGACGCTGTTGACGTAATTCTCAATGAAGTCATGCTGCTCTGCGGAGTTCACCGTGCTCTTGATAGTCATGCCCATTTGGGGCTTGGGGTCATATTCGTCCTTGGGGAGCGGATCAATAGTCCTTCCGCCGCCGCCCTCGCCGTCAAAGGGAGTGAGGGGAGCATTGTCCGCAAAGTCCAAAGGAAAGCCGTGAAGCTCGTCCTCGTTGTAGAAATAGCCGTCATATTCCATGAAATAGCCTATATCCGTGCCTGTGTAATCGGTCTCGGGCTCGGTGATATTGACTCTGTGGGAGCTTACCTGCTGCATATCAGAGAGCAGGTACACGCCGTAGTATTCGCCGTTTATCTCCACGGAAACAAGCTGTGAGTCCGCAGCGAAAAGCCCGTCCTCCTTCATTATCTCCCGTGCGGCATAGAGGGCAGCCCTGTTCCTGAGCATGGAGCCGTCCTTGTACTCAGCCAGCAGCAGCCAGTTGCGCTGCTCTGCCCCGTCATTGAGACCGAGGAGGTTCTGTTTTTCCGTAAATTTTATCCTGAGAGGCTTTTTGTCGTATGTAGTCGTCCAGTTTCCGCGCACCTTCACCCTGCCCTCTGAAGAGTCAAGAAGGGGACTTCCGTCGGTGTCCCTGAGGGTGATAAGGCAGTCCTCATAATAGGGCTCGGGAGGTATCTGATAGCCGGGAGTCCACGAGGCGATGAGCTGGGAGACGTGTCCCGCAACGGGCTTATTGACGAAGTCCAGGACGTTCTTTTCCTTGCTGACTGTCTCTATGGACAGTACGGGAAGAGCGCCTGCTGATGGATTGTTTTCCTTGTTGTTTCCCTTGGATGCCGAGCAGCTGCATAACATAAGAGCTGCAAGGGCAGCGGAGAATATTTGCGTAGTTTTTTTCATTGTTTAGCACCTCGAAGTTAAAAGATACACCCATTATACCATAGTACCCGCAGAATTGCAACCCTTTATGTTCAGGCAGCCCTAACACTGCATTTTTAGCTGCAAAGCATAATAAAACGGTAACTTTGATGCCGCGCCTCTTGTATTTTCAGGCAGTTTATGTTATAATATTGTGTGTTTACGCAAAATAAAGATATTCCCTCCTCCCACACAGCGGAGGATAAGATAAGCGGCACTTCCTGCCGCAGCTGTCAGACTGGAGGCAATAGGATTGATAATCACAAAAACCCCCTTCCGTATGTCCTTTTTCGGCGGCGGAACAGATATGGAAAGCTTCTTCAGAGAGCACGGCGGTGCAGTTCTTTCCACTACCTTCGATAAGTACTGCTACGTCAACGTAAGGCATCTCCCACGCTTTTTCGATTACAGCACGGAGCTCTCCTACTCCGTGACAGAGCGTGTCACCGACGTTGATTCCATCGCTCACCCTGCTATCAGGAACGCCATGAAGATGCTGGATATGCACGAGATAAGGCTTACCTACGAGGCAGACCTGCCTGCAAGGTCGGGTCTGGGAACAAGCTCATCATTCGCAGTTGGTATGCTCAACGCATTCTACGCCCTCAAAGGCAGATATGCCGACAAGAGAAAGCTTGCTGACGAGGCTATCCACCTTGAAAGAGTGCTCTGCGACGAGGCAGGTGGCTGGCAAGATCAGATAGCGGCTTCCTTCGGAGGCTTCAACAGGATAAACTTCAATGCCGACGGCTATGAGGTGCTTCCCGTTATCATCAGTCCCGAGAGAAAGCAGCAGCTCAATGACAGCCTTATGATGTTCTTCACGGGATTTACCCGCTTTTCTGCGGCAGTCCAGCAGGCTAACAACCTGGGAGCTGCTGACAAGACCGCTCAGCTCATGGAGATGTACAGCCTTGTGGACGACGCCGAGAAGGTGCTCACCGACCGCAGCGCAGACCTGGACGACTTCGGAAGGCTCCTCGACCATACCTGGAAGCTGAAGCGCCAGACAGGCTCCGCAGTCAGCACCGACAGTATCGATGCCCTCTACGAAAGAGGCAGAGCCGCAGGGGCTCTCGGCGGAAAGCTCCTGGGTGCAGGCGGCGGCGGATTTCTGGTGTTCTACGTCCGTCCCGAGGACCACAGAAGGGTCAGGGAGGCTATGAAGGATCTGATGTATATCCCATTCAAGTTTGAAAACAGCGGTACTCAGGTGATACACTACACTCCCGAGACCTATGAGCCGAGGGTGGACGAGTGATATGAAAACAGTTATTATGGCAGGCGGCAGGGGCACAAGGATAAGCTCTGTCGCCTCGGATATACCAAAGCCCATGATACCCATTCAGGGCAAGCCAGTGCTGGAGCACGAGATAGAGTGCCTCCGCAGCCAGGGCTTCACCGACATCATCATTACGGTGTCACATCTTGCCGAACACATCATGAACTACTTCGGCGACGGAAACAGCTTCGGCGTGAATATCAGCTACTATGTGGAGGAGCAGCCCCTTGGCAATGCAGGTGCGCTGCTGAAGCTCCGCAGCGAGCTTACGGAGGACTTCCTCCTGCTCAATGCAGACGCGGTCTTCGATATAGACTTCAACCGCTTTGTGGCTTACCACAGGGAAAAGGGCGGGCTTGTCACCCTCTTTACCCACCCAAACAGCCACCCCTATGACAGCGGCGTACTCATCGCCGACAAAAACGGCGCAGTAGAGCGCTGGCTCACCAAGGAGGACGTCCGTCCTCAGTGGTACAGGAACAGAGTCAATGCGGGACTTCATGTGCTGTCGCCAAAGGTGCTGGATATGTGCGGTATAAGCGCCGATGAGGTGGGCTGCGAAAGGGGCGGCAAAATAATAAAGGCTGACCTTGACAGGCAGATACTCAAGCCCCTCTGCGGAAGCGGTAAGATGTTCTGCTATGACAGTCCCGAATACGTCAAGGATATGGGGACTCCCGACCGCTATGAGGCGGTATGCGCGGATTTCGCCGCAGGCAGGGTAACTGCAAGAAACCTCAAGCACAGGCAGAGAGCGGTATTCCTCGACCGCGACGGAACTATCAACAAATACGTGGGATTTCTCCGCGATATAGACGATTTCGAGCTGGAGGAGGGGGCTGCACAGGCTGTGAAGCTCATAAACGCCTCGGGCAGCCTTGCAATAGTCGCCACCAATCAGCCCGTTATCGCCCGCGGCGAGGTGACCTTCGGGGAGCTTGCCGAGATACACAACAAGATGGAGACTCTCCTCGGTCAGGAGGGCGCTTATCTGGACGGCATTTACTTCTGTCCACACCACCCACACAAGGGCTTTGAGGGAGAGATACCCGAGCTGAAATTCGACTGCGAATGCCGCAAGCCAAAGGCAGGTATGCTGCTGAAGGCGTCTGAGGAACTTAATATAGACCTTTCACGCTCATGGATGGTGGGCGACGGTGAGAACGATATCCTCGCCGGCAAGGCGGCAGGCTGCCGCACAGCTCTCATCGGTGAGGGAGACTTCGGACAGGATATGACCGTGGACAGCCTTCTCGCATTTGCGGAGAGGTTCGCCGCGGAAGAAGGAGAAAAATAATGGACGAAAAGCTTATGAAGCACATAGAGCTTCTTGTGGAGAGATACCCCTCCCTTGAAAGCACAAAGGACAGTATAATTGAGGCTTACTCCCTTATGGAGGAGAGCTACGGCAGGGGTGGAAAGCTGCTTATTTGCGGAAACGGCGGTTCTGCCGCAGACGCAGAGCACATCGCAGGAGAGCTGATGAAGGGCTTCAAGCTGCCCAGAAGGGTGGACAGAGCCTTTGCAGAAAAGCTCACCGCAGCCGAGCCCGGGCTGGGCGCCGTACTGGCGGAAAATCTCCAGGGCGCACTGCCTGCCATAGCCCTTGACGGACACCCTGCACTGACCACTGCCTATATGAATGACTGCGAGCCCCTGCTCTGCTTTGCACAGCAAGTAAACGGCTACGGCAATGAGGGGGATGTGCTGCTGGGCATTTCCACCTCGGGAAACAGCAAAAACGTGCTCTACGCAGCCACAGTCGCAAAGGCTAAGGGCATGAAGGTGGTAGGTCTCACAGGCGCAAAGGACAGCCGTCTGGCGGCGCTTTCCGATGTGTGCATAAAGGTGCCGCAGACCGAGACATACATGATACAGGAGCTCCACCTCCCTGTTTACCACTGTCTCTGCCTTATGCTGGAGGACCATTTCTTCGGATAAAAATATGACCCGTAAGCGGTAATGACCCGCCCCCTGTCAAGTAGACAGCGCAAAAAACAAAAATAATCTATGTAGTAACCAAAAGCAGTCTGTGCAATTTGTGCAGGCTGCTTTGTCGTTGGCAGCAATTGGCAAGCACCTTTTG
>Ga0255347_1000739_pt1 | contig 57195 bp, 45 predicted proteins | sample wastewater_treat_2_FD_192479 | JGI IMG/M metagenome (GOLD analysis project Ga0255347, IMG submission 192479) | Wastewater microbial communities from Lulu Island WWTP, Vancouver, Canada - plant24 | ecosystem: Engineered > WWTP > Wastewater > Unclassified | place: Canada: Vancouver, British...
TACAACATGGGGATAATGATGTCAGGACTTTCGCGGATCGGCCTTACGGAGTTCACAATACCGGTTGATGTCAGGAGCAGGGTCTGGTATAATCCTGAACTGCTCAGTAAAAACTTTATAATACCCGGACTCATAGTTATTTTTCTGGCTATCATATCGGCGCTGATCGCGTCGCTCACCATATCGCGTGAATGGGAGCGAGGAACTATGGAGACCCTTATTACAACGCCGGTACGCTCATGGGAAATGCTCGCGGGGAAACTTGTCCCATATATTTTTATAGGCCTTTTTGATGTTGTGATCACAGCCTGCGCCGGGTATTTTGTTTTTGATGTTCCGTTCAGGGGCAAACTGTTTGAATTCTGCCTGCTGGCGCTGCTTTTCCTGATGAGCACATCGGGTATGGGCATACTGATATCGGCTGCGACAAGGGTGCAGGTGCTCTCTGTGCAGTTCGCCATGGTCACAACCTACCTGCCGTCATTTATTCTTTCAGGATTTATTTTTCCTATCGAGAATATGCCGGCTATTATCCGCGGATTCACCTATATTATCCCGGCAAAGTACATGATTTTCATTGCCAAATCGATCGCGCTCAAGGGTGTGGGTGCCGCCATGCTGACGGCGCAGATACTTTTTCTGATGATCTTTACAGTTATCATTCTGGCTGTATGCATAAAAAAACTCAGGCTTATGCTGCCGGAAAATTGAGGATAGTAAATGAAAGTTTCATGGCCCAGGAAAAATATAATAAGGAGCATCGTTATCAAGGAGTTCAGGCAGATGCTCCGCGACAGGAGGATGCGGTTTATACTATTCGGTGTTCCGGTAGTAATGCTTCTACTCTTCGGTTACGCGGTAAATACGGACGTATCGGGTATAAGGATGGCGGTGCTTGACAGCGACAGGTCGCAGGCGAGCAGGCTTTTTCTGCAGCGTTTTACCGGGAGCGCATACTTTATTCATAATTACAGTCTCGATTCTCCTTCAGAAGCAGACCGACTGCTTGACAGGGCACTTATTGACGTGTACCTGCACATCCCGCTAAATTTTTCATCGGGCATAAGCAGTGGAAAGGGTACCGCGGTCCAGATAATAGTGGACGGTACAGATTCAATGCGGGCTGCGGTGATCGTATCATATATAAATCTTATTTCGGGTGATTTTTCTTTTGAGCGCATGAAAGAAAAAATATCGGTCTCTGTGAGGGCGCGGGGTGCGGTGGGCGCGGTACTGAATAACCCGGTCGAGCTCAGGGAACGTTCGCTCTTTAACCCGGAACTTAAAAGCAGGAACTTCTACCTGCCGGCAATTATAGGCCTTCTGCTGACACTTGTTACCACCATGCTCACATCAATGTCCGTTGTCAAAGAACGTGAAAGCGGCACAATGGACCAGCTGATTGTATCACCGCTCCGTCCCGTGGAATTTGTGGCGGGTAAAACCATACCATTTGCATTGATCGGTTTTGTCGACATAGTGGTGATCACAATAATTGCCATTGCATGGTTTTCTGTTCCGTTTAACGGCAGTTTTATAATGCTTATTGCGGCATCGATGTTTTACGTGCTTTGCGCGCTCTCCATTGGTATATATATTTCAACAATTTCCGCAACGCAGCAGCAGGCCATGCTTTCCACTTTTCTTTTTTTTATACCTGCCATACTCTTCTCGGGATTTGCATTCCCGGTATATTCCATGCCCGCATTCTTCAGGTATGTTGCGCTGCTTGATCCGCTTATGTATTTTGTCAGGATGATCAGGGGTATTTTTCTTAAAGGTTCAGGTGTTGCAGAACTGTGGCCTGACACGGCAGTGCTCGCGGTAATGGGGATTGTACTTTTTGCCCTCAGCATACGCAGGTTCAGCAGGGGGTTTGAATAATGGTTACGGTTGAGGTTAACAGCCTTACAAAACGTTTCGGCGATTTCACTGCGGTGGATCAGGTCAGCTTTTCCACCAGGCAGGGTGAGATCTTCGGGTTCCTGGGACCAAATGGAGCAGGGAAGTCCACTACAATAAAGATGCTTTGCGGTATAATTTCTCCAACTGAAGGTACTGGTACAGTGGGCGGCCATGATATAGTAAAGGAGCAGGAGGGGATCAGGAACACTATAGGCTACATGTCGCAGAAGTTTTCTCTTTATAACGATCTTACCGTAAGGGAGAACCTTATATTTTTCGGGGGCCTGTACGGCCTCGAAAAAACGAGGCTGCGCGAGCGCATTCACTTTGTGCACGGGATGGCCGGGATCGGTGAGCGCATGAATCATAAGGTAGCCTCACTCCCCGGGGGAATAAAGCAGCGCCTGGCTCTTGGCTGCGCCATACTCCATGACCCGCCCATACTTTTTCTTGATGAGCCGACCTCGGGTGTTGACCCGATTATGAGGAGGAACTTCTGGGATCTGATCTATGATTTTTCCCGACAGGGTAAAACCATATTTGTAACAACGCACTACATGGACGAGGCTGAACACTGCGACAGGATGGCGCTTATAATCGCGGGAAAAATTATTGCCATGGACACTCCCTCACAACTTAAACGTGACCTTGACTACGATGTGTACGCCCTGACTGTTGAAAACTTTATTGCAGTGTTCGACATGATATCAAAACTTCAGTTTATCGACGAGGCCGCGATCTTCGGGAGCAACATACACATTCTTTGTGAAAGGGGATTCAACCTGAAGTCCGGGCTGGCTGGCGTTCTGAAAGGCGCGGGCATAAAAAAGTACAGGCTTGAAAAGATTGAAGCTACTCTTGAGGATGTTTTTGTCACCAGTGCCAGGAGGCTGGGTGTTTAATACTTCCAGTTAAATATTTTCAGCAGTACAAATCCTGTGATTGCAATCCACAATAGTATAATTAAAACTGCTGCAGTGCGCATGACCGGCGGTTTCGTGTTTATAAGGTATCCGGCTTTTTTCCTGTTCTCTTCGAGCAGATGAGGCGGGATGAGCCTTACCGTGAGTTTTACCAGCAGAGGAATAATTAATATATCATCAATGTGTCCCAGTACCGGTATAAAATCAGGAATCAGGTCTATGGGGCTGAAAAAAAGACCCACGGCTAAAATGGCCGGTATTTTCGCGTAGAGCGGGACTCTTCCGTCCCGGCAGCAGAGCAGTAATGCCAGTGATTCGACTTTCAGTTTTGTAATTGTTGTCTTCAAAGCCTGCATATTAATCTGTCCTGTTTATATCCCGGCATACTTCTGTTATATTAAATATCAACCACTTTTAGCTTGACTGCGGCGCTGTTGTAAATCCTTTTATAACAATCAATCTTCTGAAGGGATAAAAGCATGGCCTATCATTTTGTTAACGTGGAAACCGGCGAATACTTTTATTGTGATGAACAGGTCTGGCTAAGGGCTCTTGACACTGCAGAGAAAAACGGCTGGGATCCATACGGCACTCTATATGACATAGAATATTCTATTGAAGATGAATGTGTTTTTCTTGATGATGCGACAGAGATTCTATACGCTGTACTTGTTACCATGGGGAATATGGGGCAGTGGAAAGGAAGCTATACTGAAAAGTGCAATCAGGTACTCGATTTTAATGATACTGTATACCTTGCAGAGGCGCTTGAGGGTACCGACACTGACCCTGAACTTGTCAGGTTTATTGACAAAGGAACTTTCCGTATATGCGCGGAGTGAAGCCGGTTATTCGCCGGCGCCTTTAGCCGTTTCGCTCAGAAGGTTAGCGCACATTTCCCTGAGGCTTGCACACCTGCGGTATAGAGCGTCAAGGCGCGCGTTCCAGGGATTTCTTGAATATATTGACAGAAGTTTCGATTCGTACCTGAACAGGTGCGCCTCAAGATTGCGTATGTGAAAAAGGTCTTCATCCCCCTGGTCAATTATCACTGCGGTAATCTGGTCAAGCAGGTCATTTTCCCGTGCAAGTTCTTTGATATCTTCAACCTGGTCTAAGAAGTCCCTGCATAAGAACGCGATTGATTTCTGGTAATCCGATCCCTCTGGCATGTTATCACCCGGAAAATAAACTGCCCCATAATCGGGGCAGTCTGGTTAAATAGTCAATTATTTAAAGTCAGCAGGTTTCAGTTTTTACCGGCCGCATATTTTTTTTTGTATTCAGCCACAATCTTCTCGGCTTTCAGGTTTTCACCTTTGAAAATGTAGAGCATGCTTAGTTTTGTAACATCCCTGAGCTTTAGAGAATTGGCCATCATTGCCTTTTCAAGCTGCTTAATGGCAGAGTCAATGTCCCCTATCTCTCGCCTCTTGTTTTCGTAGGTCAGTCCTTCAAGATAGGACTTGAACTTTTTATATTCGGGGTGAAGGTTCATTGCTTCATTAAGGTATTTAACGGCATCATCATATCTTCCAAGGTGATAGCAGCAGAAACCGTAATACTTATTTATGAATGTTTTATCATCAGCTATATTCCAGATCGCTTCAAGACAGTTTATTACTTTTTGATAATCTTTATTTTCATAATAAATGTATGAGAGCATATAATTCGCCTTTATATGCATCTTGTCCGCGGCTATAACTTTAAGCAGGTACTTTTCCGCTTCACTGAAATTTTTCATGTTATAAAGCGCCAGGCCAGTGTAGTAGTTCCCTTCCTGAAAATTTTTTTTCCGCTTTACCGAATCGAGAAAATATGCAAGGGCTTTCTGGTAGTCCCCGGAATTGTAGTATTCCACACCGAGGTTCAGCAATATTTTGTAGTTTTTTTCTATATTCAGCGCCTGGTTGTATGTGGAGATTGCCATATCCCTGTATCCCATAAGCGAATAGAGTTCGCCTAAGTTGTTGTATGCCTCTACAAAATAGGGATACATCTTTATCGCGCGCTGATATTCAGATAGAGCGGAGTTTAAGTCGCCCCTGTTCGTTTTTTCAAGCGCTTTATTATAAATTGAGATCGCTTCTGTTGGGACTGAGTTGCTGTTCATAGAAAAACCCCTGTAAAGAATTAAAATAATTCAGGTACTCCGTTAAAGTTATCGGAAGATAATTTTATTTTTTGGAGAAATATTTCCTTATTTAAAAGGCTTTTATAAAATTAGTCAATAATTATTCCTGTAAAAATTATTGAATAAAATATATTATGATTGCGTTACTCACTGAATTATGCGCGTCTATAACCGGCGGAGCCATTCTATGACAGGAATTCTCAGGGCAACAGCTTTAGTACTCTTTATTTTTTCATCTGCCATATTCGCGCAGGTAAAGGACCCCGACGTGCCCCTTTCGCCTGAGGTTGACCGGAAGTTTTTATCTGAGCACGTACTTTACAGCGCCGAGGTTAGTTTTAAAGGGGGGAGTATTACCGGTGAGATAGATTTTCCAGTTGCCGGTTTTAAAGGCGGGGTTGACGGAATTTTTTACTACTGGAAGGATATCAGTTCAATCAGTATTACCAGTTGGATAAGGCGTGCCCGGGGTGAGCGTTATCTGTTTTATCCCGAATCGTATGAAATATTATTTAAGGCCGGTTCAAAAATTCATATTGATGGTAATATTAAAGAACTGAACAGGTTCAGGCTTGTGCAGAGACGTCAGCGGCGTACAATGTATACCTATTATTACGATGATTATGTTAATGGCGCCTGGGCCTTAACAGGCGTGCGGGATTTTTACAGCCCCGTACTTATTCCGGCTGAGGGGTGCGTTGTTTCCATAAAATTTCATTAAGGAACCGCTCGACTGCGGCGTTGAATCTTTCGGGCGATTCAAAAAAGGACATGTGGCCGTTCTCTTTGAATGTAATGAACTGTGAGTTCTTTATCGCAAGATGCATGGCGCGGGTCAATTCACAGGGAACCATTTTATCATTTGTGTTCGCGATCAGGAGCACTGGTATGTCAATCTGCGGCAGAATCGATTCGTAGTTCATTCTGCTGCAGATCTCCAGGTCATTTATAATCACATTCTGTTCGGTTCGCGTAAGATTTTCTTTTGCTGCCAGGATAAAGATTCCCGTTTTTTTACTGAATATCACTCCAAGGAGACCGTCAAAAAATTCAGAAAAATTATTTCGTGCGTTTTCTATAAAGCTGCTGTCCACTGGAAGAACCGGGGCGGTTGAAATAAGTATCATCGCCAGTATCCTCTCCCTGTTTTTGATATAGTGTTCTAAGCAAAGACATCCTCCCATGGAGTGCCCTGCCAGTATATAGTTTTCGGGATTTTCGTGCTGTATAACCTGGTTTATGGCCTCGCTGTACGATTCAAGGCTCAGGTCAGGGTATTCAGCCGATTTGCCGTGTCCCGGGAGGTCAATGGCGATCATCCTGTAACTGCTGCTGAAGTACTTCATCTGGTTGCGAAAGAAACGCGAATCACCCGCAAGGCCGTGAATCATTACAATGGTATGGCTGTTTCTCGCTCCATTTATCCTGTAGTAAATTCTGCCGTTTTCGTTTTCAATATATCTCAAAAAAAGAGTCATGATAATAATTGTAATCAATTTTACTGCTAATCAGCAAGATAATTATCAGCAATACGGCTGTTTTTTTAAAGTTTTTTGAATAACAGTACGACGCGGGATAGCTGGAGGGGGGCAAAAGCAGTTAAAGCACCCTGTTAAAAGCTTTATTTAACATAGTCTCATATTTTTTACTCCATGCATGATCTCTGGCTGTTGACAAAAAAACAGACATATTAATATTTTTATATGACCCGGCAGGGCCAATAAGCCGATAAAATGTTGTAGAATCTGTTTTTTTTTACTACTTTAAAGGCAGCCAGTTTTTAAAAATTTTGTGATAGATCGGGCATAATATGACAACTGAAGGGCATGATTTTAAAAAACAATTCGGTTTTTTCTCCAGGCTTAATATCAGAGCCAAACTTATTTCCATAATATCCATAATAATAATTGCGGCCATGGCCATAATGATCTCGTTGGCCACCCTGTTTTTCAAAAAGGATAACGAGGTAAGGATCATGGAGAGCAACCTGACAATCTCGCAGGTTGTAGCATCCAAGACTGAATCTGATTTTACCGCGATTGTGGAAAAGCTTAACCTGATGGGAACAACCATGCTACAGGAGTTTAAAACCGCGGGACAGAAAAATCTTTTTATAAATATGTTTTTCAGCAATGATAGGGATTTTCTCTATGTAGCTATATGCCACAGGGGCAGGGATGATGTTCTGCGCATAACCAGGAAACTTTCAAATGATAAATTCTTTGCTGACTATAACATAGACCAGGCGCTCATGGTCAGACTAACTACCGATAATTCACACAAGTTCATCAAATCCTTCAATGATGAAGCGGTGGTGCATAATGTTTCTGAAAGGTTTACATTCCCGGTTATGGCAATATCATTTCCGTTTCAGCGCGACGCAGACAACAGAGTGGTTTCCGTGCTTGTGGGTTACATAAAGCTGAGCCGCATACTCAAGTCTTTCGTTAAAAACGGCATCACGGACACATTCATGGTCAACAGCGATGGGGATGTTATAGCTCACCCGGATTCCAACCTGATAATGTCTCATGCGAATCTTATGAATCTGTCTATTGTTGACCGCATGATGAAGAGCAAAAGTGATAACGAGCAGACCCGATACAGGGACGATTCGGGAGTCTCCTACCTGGGCTCGTTCAAGAAGATCGGTTTCAGCGGCATAGGCATTGTAAGTACAGTACCCGAGGACCTGGCCATGCAGGAGGTCTACAACATTCAGCGCAGAAACATAATAATTACCATTATAATACTTAATATAGCAATAGTGATAGTCTATTTTTTCAGCAAGTCGCTTTCCAATCCTCTTACGCGCCTTGTTGATGCAACCAAAGAGATTGAAACCGGAAATTTCAGGGTTTCAATCAGGCCCACAACCGGTGACGAGATCGGAGTACTGACCAATTCATTCATTGAGATGGGCCGCGGACTTGAAGAGCGTGAAAAGATGAAGGACGCCTTCGGCAAGTTCGTCAACAAAGAGATCGCAGAGCAGGTTCTTAAAGGTACCATCAAGCTCGGCGGTGAAAGGAAGACTGCGACGGTATTCTTCTCGGATATACGTTCTTTTACGGCAATTTCAGAAAAGCTTGAACCTGAAGAGGTTGTTGAATTTCTTAATGATTACATGACCCGCATGGTTGACTGTATTAACCAGACAAAAGGCGTGGTAGACAAGTATATAGGCGACGCGGTCATGGCAGTCTGGGGCGCTCCCGTAAGCTATGGCAATGACACCGAGAATGCAATAAACGGTGCGCTCATGATGCGCGCGGCCCTGATTGAATTCAACAAGGGAAGAGGCGGGGACAAAAAACCCATTATCAAGATCGGTTGCGGCATAAATACCGGGCCCGTACTGGCCGGGCAGATCGGTTCCAATGAAAGAATGGAGTATACCGTTATCGGCGACACGGTAAACCTTGCGTCAAGGATAGAGGCCCTGAACAAGCCTTTCGGCACGGACATACTTATATCGCATGATACATACCTGCAGATAAAGCATATCTTCCGCGTTGAGCCCATGCAGAAGATTAAAGTCAAGGGCAAGAGCGAACCGCAGCAGATATACGCTGTCCTGGGCAGGATTGATGACCAGAATTCCCCGAGGACTCTTGAGGAGATGCGCAGTATAGTGGGAATAGACATGAAAGGTAAACCCAGGGAAGATGCAGGCGAAGAGGATGAAGTGAAATATGAAATTATTGAGTGAAGATGCAATCGTAGTGGGGATCAGCGCTCTCCTGATTACTTCGCTGTCAATTTTTTTGTACGCGGATTTTAACCGTAAGATTGATGCGGGTGATGCGAGGCAGATAGGGACCATAACCTTCAAGAGACAGGTGGTCCAGCGCAAATATCTTGTACAGGTTGTATGGGAGGATGTAGAACAGCAAGCCCCTGTTTACAATAATGATTCCATCAGGACCGCCGCAACCTCCGAGGCGGTTATACACCTGGGTGACGGCACAGACATAAACATAGACGGAAACAGCATGATCATGCTCTCTACCCTTGAGGACGGAATAAACATAAACTTTGAGAATGGTACGATCTCTGTTAACCGGTCAGGTGTTTCAGCGGGCGATATAGGCGCTATTAATATACTCTCACAGGATACAACGGTTTCTATAGATAAAGGCAACGTACAGCTTACGCAGATGGGTAATCAGTCCCTTGACCTTACTGTGTCTGATGGTTCTGCCGTAGTTCGGTCGGGCAGGGAGGAGATGACTGTAAATGTGAACGAAAGAGCGCTGGTCTCTGCTGACAGAAAAGAAATTACAATTGTTAAACTTAATTTTATCCTTAAAGAGCCTGGCCCTGACAGTTTTATGATGCTTGACGAGTCTGCGGGCAATGTCACTTTCATCTGGGATGCCGAAGGGCAGGTGCAGGATTTTCAGTTCGAGATAAGCAGGGACAGGGATTTCAGGAAGCCGGTTGTTTCAAGAAAAACCGGTGCGGCCAGGCAGGCTGTGGAAAAACTGGAACGCGGAGTCTACTACTGGCGCGTGTGGGGCGTCGATGTCAATACAAAACAGAGGGAGTACAGCGAAATCCGTAAAATTAACCTTCTCTTTAAGAAACCCGCAAGGCTGGTGGCTCCGCATCAGGGTGAATTGATCAGCCAGGCAGAGGGCGAGAATCTGGTTTTCTTCAGGTGGGTAGACGACGAACAGGCCAATGACTACGAGCTTGAGATATCGCAGGACAGAGACTTTAAGACTCCCGTGACAATGATTAAAACAAAACTAAGGAACATCAATGTAGAGAACCTCGCGCAGGGCGATTATTTCTGGCGGGTTAAAAGCAACATTACAACAGGCGCAGATACATTCAGCCGCACAAGCATGGTATTTTCATTCCGTGTCGAAAAGGGGCGTGTGATTAATCCCCCGATTCTGCTTTCCCCTTCAAGCGGCGGCATGGTTGACCTTAATCTGGTTAAAGACAGGGGGATAATGTTCAACTGGAGCAATGACTCCGCTTATTCCGGGTATGAAATAGAGATATCGCGCAATGAAACATTCACCGATATCATCATGCGCGGGCAGTGCAGCGTGAACTTCTATGAGCTTAAAGACCCGGTTCAGCCGGGAAAAATCTACTGGCGGGTCAGTGGTGTAGAGAGGAATACAAACGTGACGAGCACATCGCTCATTGGTATGTTTGATGCGGTTGCCAAAGAGACCTTAACGCTTGTATCGCCTGCCGAAGGGGCCGAGTTTGAAATACCCGCAGGCGGGAGCAAAACCGAGGTGAAGCTTGCGTGGAATCCACTGACAGCAAAGGGTATCTACAGGCTGCAGGTTTCGGCTAACCGCGATTTCAGCGACCTCAGGTACAACGACAGAATACAGGGCGGCAGCGCAACGGTTCCCCTTGACTCAGCAGGTGAATATTACTGGCGAGTGCTGTTCATTGATGAAAACGGCGCAGAGTCCCTAAGGAGCGTCAGTTCAAGGTTCAGGGTGTTCAGTGAAGAGAAAAAGCCAGGTAATAGTTTTGTTCTTGTAGACTCTCCTGTTAAGGGGAGCAGAATATACATCAACTCGAAATACGTGGGGCAGACCTCTGTGAGGCAGGATGTTGAGCCTGACAGCAAGGTGCAGGTGAGGGTCGTGGCCAGGTCTTTTCATGATTATACCACGACTGTAACTGTTAAGGAGGGTGAGAGCCTTCTTGTTACGCCTAAACTTGAAAAGATAAAGAGGCTGCAGAGGGTCAAGTGGTCAAACACCTTCAGTTCGCCTGTTGTAACGGCGCCGGTATATGCCCGTAACAGGATAATAAGCCTGAGCGAGGACGGCAGCGTCACAGTGCTGAACAAATCCGGCTCGGTCATATTTTCAAGCAAGGTGGGGCAAAGGTTCGACTCGAAAGCCGTGGTTTACAAAAATAACGCATATTTTGCCGATGTCAAGGGCATGCTCTATTCGCTCGACATTGAAAAAGGAAAGATAAACTGGAAGGTCGCAACGGGCGGGCCGGTTCTTTTTAAAACGGGCCCTGTTGTGGCTAATGATACAATATACATAGCATCAGGCGATGGCAATGTTACAGCATTTGACCTCACGGGCAAGGTTCTGTGGAAAAACGAACTGGATGAATCGGTATACAATTCAGTCATGGTTCACAAAAATAATCTTCTCGTGGCGACCGATACTTTCACCATGTACGCGCTGAGTACTAAAGATGGTGACGAAGAGTGGTACGCAGACCTTGATGACAGGGTCATTACAGCTACTCCGCTGGCGTATGGTAATAACATATATTTCGGGTGCTATGCGGGAAAGTTCTACTCTCTCAATGCTGATTCGGGTAAAACAGTCTGGACTTTCATGGCAGGGGGGCCGATCTGTTCATCACCCGCACAGTACAAAAAGAATATCATGTTCGGGTCTGATGACGGCTACCTCTATTCACTTGACAATGAAAAGGGTACACTTGTGTGGAAATTCAATGCTGCCAGCCCTGTTCAGAGCAGCCCTGTTGTTGCTTTTGAGAGCGTTTTTATTACTGCCGATAAAACCCTGTTCGCGCTTGATCCGGGCAAGGGTACAATACTCTGGCAGAATTCTTTTGACAGCAGTATTAAAACCTCACCGGCTGTTGTTGATGATACAGTTGTACTGGGCCTTGCGAACGGCAGTATTGTTTCGGTCAGGAATAATCTTGTGCAGACCGTCGGGAAATAATTTTCTTTGCACGGTCTGCGGCCCTGACTTAACGTTCCGGCTGAATATTCTTTTGAGTTATTCATGTACTATTTTAATAATCTATCTTCGATTTGGCTCATCTGGAAATTTGGGGAAAGTGAAAATAAATGAATAAAAGTAATTGGAAAATAATGGTTTCACAGTTCATTGACAACGCAGATTGATGCATTAGAAGAAGCGAATGCCGTAACGATAATGGAGCGGCCAGGATGGCCGCGACAATGGCTGAATCCCACAGGATGTGAGGACTCAGCCCTATAGAAGTTAAGGTGACAGCAACAATGTCCACAGGTGTATGACAAAGCAGATTAATGCAAAGTCAAGGTAACATTATACATAAAGGAAGCCGCGCTGGCGTATGAGGCGATAGCCCCTGCGGCGCCTGAGCAGCGGACTTTCTTTGTGCACTTTCTTTTTCCGCAAAAGAAAGTGCCCCAGCCCTGCGGTATGGGATACCGCAAGAACACATCGGCAGGCGTGCAGCCTGCCGTAAAGAGTATATGACGCGACCGCGTCAGGGATTGACGCGATACCCGAAGGGTTAAGCGGAAAGGTCGCCTCTTTCACATCCATGTGACTGGCGACACTTCCCGCATCCTGCGGGTCGCCCGACCTTCGCGGTACGGGAGTCATTTTATTGTAGAAACGGCATCGGCGCATCGCAGGGCAGGGCTGCTCTCCTGCCAGAGTGCATGATGCGGTAATAAGCGAAGGGGACGCCCAACAATCCGGAAAGAGGGAAATAAAATAATTAATGTAAATTCAGGGTACAGATATGGGAAGAACGATCACAGAAAAGATTTTTGACGCTCACAGAGTTGACCAGTTGGAAGGCGGTGTCAATGTCCTCAGGCTTGACGCGGTCTACTGTCATGAGATTACCACTCCTATAGCAATAAACGACCTGATTTCACGGGGCAAAGACAGGGTATTCGATCCTGATAAAATCAAGGTTGTCATTGATCATGTTACCCCGTCAAAAGATACAAAAACAGCACAGCAGGCAAAAATTCTTCGCGACTGGGCAAGGCGAAACAGCATAAAGGATTTTTTCGACATCGGCCGCAATGGCGTATGCCATGCTATTTTCCCGGAAAAGGGGTTCAGCAGGCCGGGATATACGATTATAATGGGCGATTCGCATACATGCACGCATGGAGCATTCGGCGCATTCGCAGCCGGCGTGGGCACCACTGATCTTGAGGTCGGAATACTTAAAGGCGTCTGTACTTTTAAAACTCCGCGAACCATGAAAATAAACCTTAACGGCAGACTTAAAGATGGGGTCTATGCCAAGGATGTAATACTTGGCATAATTTCAGAGATCGGGGTCAACGGCGCTACCAACATGATCATGGAATTTACAGGCGAAGTTGTTGATGCGATGTCCATGGAATCAAGGATGACTCTATGCAACATGGCAATTGAAGCCGGAGCTACAAGCGGTGTCTGTTATCCTGATATGGCGACAGTCGAGTATCTCTGGGAGTTTATTAAAAACGATTACAGTTCCAAAGAGGATGCCCTTGCAGATTTTAGTAAATGGATTTCAGATAAAGACGCTGAATATGAAAAAGTACTTAATATTGATGTCAGTAATCTTGAGCCGATGGCAACCTATGGCTACAAACCTGACGAGGTTAAGCCCGTAAGGGAAATGGAGGGGACCCGGGTTGACCAGGTCTATATCGGTTCATGTACAAATGGCAGGCTTGAGGATCTGCGCATCGCGGCCTCTGTGCTTAAAGGTAAAAAAATAAGCGACAGCGTGCGCGGAATTGTTTCACCGGCAACGCCCGGCGTATACAGTAAAGCCCTTTCCGAGGGGATCATTGAAATATTCATGGAATCGGGCTTCTGTGTTACCAATCCTACCTGCGGCGCATGCCTCGGCATGAGCAATGGAGTACTGGCGCCCGGAGAATCGTGCGCTTCGACAACAAACCGTAATTTTAACGGCAGAATGGGCAAGGGGGGAATGGTTTACCTTATGAGCCCTGCCACCGCGGCCGCGACCGCACTTGCGGGTAAAATCACTAATTCGCCGCTTTTTAAAAAGAGCTGAGGATGGTCACGATGAAAAAGTTTAACGGAAGAGTCCTTTTTCTTGACAGGTCTGATATTAATACCGATGAAATAATTCCCGCCAAATATCTTACCGAAAATTCAAAGGAGGCTCTCAGGCCCTATCTCCTTGAGGATCTTAAACTGGAAGGTTTTACTCATCCCGCGGATATATCCGATCGGGGCGTTATAATAACACGGGAAAATTTTGGATGCGGTTCGTCGCGCGAACACGCGCCATGGGCGCTTGAGGTGAACGGCATTAACTTAGTAATTGCCGAAAATTTTGCCAGAATCTTCAGGCAGAACATGTATAATTGCGGAATGATGGCAGTGGAACTTCCGGCTGATGTTATTGACGGCCTGTTTGATAAATTCAGGGATAAGGATACCATTCTTGAAACTGATCTGGAAAAATCAGTATTTGTGCTCACATCAGGTGATCTTAAAGTTGAGATACCTTTTTCTGTTTCGGGGTTTGATATGGAGCTGGTAAGATCGGGCGGATGGGTTGATTACGCTGACAAATATTACTGATTCTTTTTAAGCATTTTTATATTTTTACTATCCGTCAGGCTGCCGCTCGCGGTAAAAGGGATTGTATACCAGTTGCCGCTCAGGTATTCGGCAAGTACTGTCACCGCGGGACGAGGTATGTCCTTTATAAAATGATTGTTGAACTCAAGCTTTATTGACATATTGTTTGCAACAAGTTCGGAATTAACCTCGCCATTCATCAGAAGCCGCACATCCTCTGCATTAAAGATGAAAGAATTTATGGTAAAAATATTTTTGTCAATGTCGACGTTGCCGTAGATTTTCTGAAATTCCAGGTCTTTCAGCTTGTATCGCAGTTCTGCCAGGAAAATGATAAGTCCATTCTGTACCCCGGTGTTTACAATTTTGCCGCGGGTAATTGAAAAAGTTGTGTTTCCCCTGAATGTAGAGAGCATGTTCTCTTTGACCTGAAAGTTCAGATTTGCAGTGCCGTCAGCGAAACCGAAGAACCTGTCTTTCATGTTTTCGTTATTTATTGTTATATCCTGAACTTTTATGTTGTTGTATTTTACCTGTATCTGTGTGTAAGGCGTATTGCCGGAGATATCAATCTTGCCCGAACCATAAAGTCTGCCGCTGAATATGTCAGCAGTCAGCCCGGGAATTTTAACAGTATTTCCCGATACTCTGAAATCAGAGTCTATGTTCCTGAATGTATAGGCGTCGTAAACGAATTCTTTTACCTGAACTTTTCCTGCAATATTTATACCGATGTCTATGCCCTGACCCGGCCTGCTCCCGCCTGAATCAGGGCTGCCGGTAGATTTATCAGAATCAGAAGTATCCCTGTTTGAGCCGGGTTTATTGAATTTTATTTTATCTGCTTCAATGCGTTCAGTGCGGATTACCAGATAGATGTTTGTAAAACTGCTGTCTGTGGTTGCAACTGAAATACTGCTGCTGTTCCCGAATATCCTGCATGGAATGGATTCCTTTTTTATGATGCCGTTATTTATATCTATTACAGTATTAATGTCGCTGATAATCTCCGCGTTTCCGGTGTAACCTATTCCGGAGAGCTCAGTTTTTCCTGAATATGATTTTCCATTGTACGAAAGATTTCCATTGACACGGCCGTACAGACCTGAAGGAATGACGTTTGAGAAAGAACGGGCATCTGCAAGATTGATCGAAAAACCTGAAGCGTTGAATTTTTTTATTCCGCTATTTTTTGATGAGGAGATATCCATTGAATCGAGTCTAACCGTGGAATCACCAAGTTTGCCTGTTACTGAACTGATATAAACCATCATGCCGGGAATATCAACAGTACACCAGCCGTCGACATAAAGTATTTTGCCGGTGCCTTTCAGCGAACTGTTCCCTTTTAAATGTCCCTTAACAGCTTCCGTTGTAATATTCAGGTCTTCTATGTTGCAGTTTACTGTCTGGAAGGGGAGGTTGACCCGGCTTTTTGAAAAGCCATAAGTCCATGGTATGTCGAGGTTTACTCCTTTTGTGTTACCATGGATAGAAAATTTATCGGAGGTATTTATTTCGATTTCCGGGTAGAGTGTACCGCGCTTTTCAGGTAAAACAATTCTGGAATCGGATACTGAAAGTATTCCTCCCTCTTTAATGTTTACAGCGGCGTCTATTATATATTCACCTTCGAGAGGTTTATAGTTTTGCGGCGGATTCGATAGAATGAATGAACATTCATAGAGCAGCAGTTTTGAAACATGTACTTTAGTTGCGCCGGAACTTGTGTCAGATTCCTGTGAAATATCATTGAGCAGGCGCTTCAGGTTACTGTCGCCATCCTTTGTGAATTCCCACACAATGCGAAATTTTTTAAAGGCTACTGTGTCAATCCGGATATCTCCTTTAAGTATGGATAACAGGGAGAACCTGATAACCGCTTCTTCTGCGCGGGCAAGTTCCGCACTTTTGCCATCGGGAAGATTTTCGTAAATAGATACATTATTAAGCAGAACTCCCCGGATACTGTATTCTATTGAGTCAATTGATACCTGACGTTTAAGAGCCTTTTCGGCTCCGGTTTTAATCATGGACAACACGGAGTCTTTGGGGTAGAAATAGAATATCAGAGATGCGGCAATAGCTACTGTTGCTGTTAGTATCAGTGCTGAAATAACGCCGATCTTGACTGATCTGAAAATTCTGCGTGTCATTATCTGTTCTTGCTGGCTTCCCGTTTCCTTTCTATAGCTGTCTGTTTTTTAAAGAAGATCGCAGCCTTTTCAAGTTCCGATATATCCGCACATGATATTTTGCCGGCTTCCATTGACATATTTTTATCTTCAAGAAGCTGAACTATCAGCGCTTCGCCCTCTTTTTGAGGAAGACCAACCATGTTTATCAGTTCTTTTGAACCGAATTCGAATATATGAGTTTTTTTAAATTCTATAGGAATTTTCTGTTTTTCAATCTGTATAAGCAGCGTATCATAAAGTCTTCCAAGCGGGTGACGTATAAGCAGGTTTTCAAGCTGTCTGTAGGCTGTCCAGAGTCTTTCGCTTAGAAGCTGTATAAGGCGCGTTGCAAGCTGGGGCTGGGCCTGTACCATCCCCTCAAAGTTCGATTTATTGATTGCCAGAACATTTACTTCGCCATAGGATATTGCAGAGGCGCTCCTGGGCTTGTTGTCAAGAAGAGCCATTTCTCCGAAAATATCACCTGGTTTAAGAACAGCGAGGAGTATCTCCTCATCCATGACCTTTGTAATTTTTACACGTCCTTCCTGTATAATGAAGAGTTCATAGCCCGGTTCAGATTCACAGAAAAGCATGGTGTTGTCCGGATAAACCCTGTTCATTCCCTTGTGGTAAGGCATTTCGGGTGATTTTAATGGCGCTTTAAGTGTCTGTAGCCTGTTGATTGCATCGTTCCTGAAGGTTCCGTCCGGGCAGTGCATAATATATTTCTGGTAAGCATATATGGCATAGTTGAAGGTGCGTTTTTTAACATAATATTCGGCAATATTAAAAAGATGTTCAGGATCCTCTTCCCCCGCAGTTTTAAGTGTAAGGCTTGTTATGGCATGGTCAAATTGTCTCAGTTTGCGGCTGAAATATCTTATGATCTTCATTGCCACTACCGGGTTTTTCTGGATAAGCAGCCCGAAAAGATCTTTTTCAACTGATATTAGTGAAACATTTTCAAGTGCGACTGCGGACTCCTGGGTGGCATGACCGCTCATGCAGGAAACTACACCAAAGAAATCTCCCGGGCCGAGGATGGTATATGGTTCTTCTGAAAGAACCGGGTTCTCTTTTGAGATTTTTACTTTCCCGGTCCTTATTATGTAGAAGTTGTTTACATTTTTTTTCCCCTCTACCATAATAAAGGAGTTTGCTATATAGTTTTCAATTTTAAACTGTCTGCCGGACATTCTTCCTCTGAGAAAAGCGTTATAACTTCATTATTATAGACTATCGGTAAAATTTCAATAAAATTACAGTTTTAATATCACTAATTTAAAAACACCTTATATTAGTTTTTTCAGCCTGCTCAATTCGTTAAGCGCTTCAACAGGAGTAAGGTTGTCTATGTCAATTTTTTCAAGTGTCTGGAGTATTATATGATTGGCCGCGTTGAATATTTCAAGCTGACCCGGATCAGCAGTATCACCGATCTCCCGCTTTTTGCTCGCGCCTGTCTTTTCAAGTTTTTCAAGAATTTTTGCAGCACGCGAGACAACTGTTTTGGGAAGACCCGCAAGTTTTGCAACATGTATTCCGTAAGATTTATCAGCGCTTCCAGGAACCACTTTATGAAGGAATTCAACGCTGTTGAGAGTTTCCTTAACAAGCACATTGTAGTTCACAATTCCATTTTTTCCGCCAAGGCTTGTGAGTTCGTGGTAATGGGTGGCAAAAAGAGTCTTAGCCTTTATGAATTGCAGAATATATTCAACAACTCCCCAGGCTATTGAGAGTCCGTCGTATGTACTTGTACCCCTGCCGACTTCATCCATGATTATCAGGCTGCGGTTTGTCGCGTTGTTAAGTATTCCTGCTGTTTCGTTCATTTCGACAAGAAATGTTGATTCACCGCGTGAAATATTATCCGAAGCGCCAATCCGGGTAAAGATGCGGTCTGTTACCGGCAAATCGGCCGATTCGGCAGGTACAAATGAACCTGTCTGCATCATCAACTGAATTATAGCGCACATGCGTATGTATGTGGATTTGCCTGCCATGTTCGGCCCGGTTATAATGTTTATAACATTGGACTGATCATCAAGCAGTATATCGTTTGGTATAAAAACTTCCCGGGTGTAGTATTTTTCAACAACCGGGTGGCGGCCGGATTTTATTTTTATGTAGTTGCCGTCATTTATTGCCGGCCGGACATATCTGTTATCAACTGCTGCTGCTGCCATTGAGCAGATAAAATCAAGATAACCGATTGATGTTGCAGTCTCCTGAATTTTCCGGCTGTATTGCAGAATTTCAAGCCTCAGTTTCTCTATTTCGGCATTTTCTATCTGTATTATTTTATCGGCTGATCCAAGGATATCTGTTTCGAATTTAATAAGCTGATCAGTGGTAAATCGTTCAGTACCGACTAAAGTCTGTTTTCTGTGATAATCCGGTGGGGCCGATGAAGCCTGCCCCTTGCTTATCTCTATATAGTAGCCGAGAATTTTATTGTGCTTAACCCTGAGAGTGTTTATGCCGAGGCGGGCTTTTTCATCCTCCTGGTATTGCAGGATCCACTTTTTTGCGTCCTGTTTGAGTTCATGAAGCCTGTCCAGTTCCGGGAGATAGCCGTTTCTTATTACGCGGCCATGTTCAGGGGTAAGCGCCGGCTCATCTTCTATTGTATCATTTATGCGCTGAATAAGTTTATCCAGGCCGGTTATTCTGTCGTGAAATGCGGCAAGTGCTGCGTGCCCTGAACCCTCTTCGCGCAGCAGAGTTTTTATTTTCATCGCAGCCGTAAGAGACTGCTTCATGGCAATAAAATTCTTAGTAAGCATCCTGCCCATCATGAAACGGGATATTAGTCTTTCAATATCAAGAATATCTTTCAGATTCCGGTTGATTGAAGCAGTGAATTCGGGACGGGTATAAAAAAATTCCACAGCATCAAGTCTTTCTGCAATTTTTTCTTTAACAGTAAGCGGTTGCAGCAGGCTGCGTTCAAGCGTTCTGCGTCCCATCGGTGTACAGGTGGCATTGAGCAGGGAAAAAAGTGTCCTGTTGCGGGTGCCATCCTGCTGGTTCCGTATTATTTCAAGATTTGATACAGTTGCCTCATCAAGGTGCATGTTTTCACGTGATGCGATTCTCTGCGGATTCTTCAGGTGCTTTAAAACGGTTTTCTGGGTTTCGGCAAGGTACTGGAGTACTGAGCCCGTTGTTATTATTTCAATATCTGTTTCAAGGCCAAGTCCCTTTACTGTGTGAACTCCAAGAGTCCTGCATATCACGTCAGACATGTAGTCTTTGTCGTAAGTCCATTCGTTCAGATGGCAGGTAGTAATATTCAGGCTTTTTATATATTCAGGGTATTGTGAGTCTGTTTCAGGCGATTCGGCATGGAATATAATTTCACGCGGCATATACTTTGTTATTTCGCCGCGGAAGAGTTCAAAATTTTTCAGTGAAGTGATATAATGGAAATCACCTGTAGAAACATCGGCAAAGCCAAGCCCCATTTCAGTTTTACCAAGATAAACAGAGCAGAGATAATTATTGTCATCACTTCCAAGAAGGTTTGATTCGACAAGAGTCCCCGGGGTAATGATGCGCACAACTTCCCGGCGCACAATACTTCCTGTTATTGGGACAGTTTCAAGCTGTTCACATATTGCGACACGTTTTCCGGCCCTGATAAGGCGCGCGATGTAACTCTCTGCCGCATGGTAGGGAATACCGCACATGGGCACATCGTTCTGTCTTGCGGTGAGGGCAATGTCAAGTATCTTCGATGCTGTTTTGGCGTCGTCAAAGAACATCTCGTAAAAGTCGCCTAAGCGGAAGAAGAGAATATCATCTTTGTGTTTGTCCTTGATTTCGAGATACTGTTTAAGCATCGGGGTGAGTTTTTCTTCCATTTTAGTCCCCGTAAATATAGCTTCCTGATTTATCTTTGGAAAAAAGCACAATTGATCCGTTTATTCCGTATTCCTCTGCAAGACGGATCCTTGCCGAAAGGGCATTGTCGGTGTCGGCAAATCTTCCGAGTAATATGGTGTAGCCGGAACCGGTTTTTACCACACGGGATTCATCGTAATCTGAAATCAGGCGGATAATACTGTCCGTATCCTTTTTTTTGGAAAAAGGTCCTATGATCACACAATAGTACCTGTCGCCTGATACGGGATCGGCCTGGTATGCGGGTTCAATATCTATTGTGTCAGCTTCGTCTATGGTGCGGTTGTCAGGCAGGTATTTGACATAGACAGGCTTGTACTTTTTCAGGGATTGTATCGCCATGAATGCGAAAACAGATTCGGGAGATTCCGGATATTTTTTTATCAGATCAGTATATGCCGAATAGGCCTGATCGTTATATTTTTTTTGCTGATAGTAATTCCCCAGGCTGAAAAGTATGGATGGCGATATGTCGGACTTGCTGAATCCGGTAACAAGCTGACGGAGAAGAGTTATATACGCTTTCGAGTTTCCTGATATTTTTTTTTCTGCCTCTGCCATGAGATGGGTCGCGCGCGCAAGAAATTCAAGATCATGGGACGATTCGGTTATCAGGAGGCATTCATGTTTGCACGCATCAAAGTCTTCAAGCATGAGCAGTGATGTCGCCCTCATTAGCCGGAATTCAACAGAATATCTGCCATGTGGATAGATTTTAAGCGCGCGTGAAGTTTCGTACTCAAGTTCCTCCCACTTTGATTTAAGGTCAAGTATCTGGCACAGCCTGTAGAGGCAGAATTCACGTCCGTCAAAAGAAGGATATTTTTGTATAATCATCCGGTAATCCTGAATGGCAAGGTCAATATCTTTCTGGCGTTCGGCTTTAAGGAGAATTATTAGCGGCGCAAATTTACTCTTAGGGTAGCGTTTTAAAAATACCGAGACACTGTTTTCGAATGAATCTGACTCAGCGGCCGGTATGCCTGTAATCTTCCTGTACATGATTTCATCATTACCCATTGCAGCATATGATGGTGAAAATACCATAAGGAGCGATAAAGTAAAAAAAATAATGTGCGGCAGAGATTTTAATTTTCCGTACGCTGCTTTTGCAGTATATGAAGAATCCGGAACCGGTAAAAAATTATCACAGGGCAGGGCGCAGGCGCGTAATATGTGCGAACGCCTGTGATCAGATTTTTTCCGCGACAAGAGTCGAACCCCTGACACCGAGTATACTGATGAGCGATTCTTTTCCAATATCCTGTTTATCTCCGTTAAAAACAACAAAATGGTTAAGAGCGGTGCGGCCGGAAAGTTCATTGTCAGATTTTTTACTGATCCTGTCTGCAATTGCCCTTTCGGTTTTATTGACCCTGCCTTTGAGTTTTTCAAGAGAAATTTTTCTCTGTGTAAAAATTAATTCATTTAACCGGCCGATCTTTTCATCTCTTGTGATTTTTTCTTCAATCCCGAATGCCGGTGTGCCTTCGCGCGGGGAATAGGCATACATAAAGGCCGAGTCGAATTGCACCCGGCGAACAGCTTCAAGTGTTGCCTGGAATTCTTCAGCAGTTTCTCCGGGGAATCCCACAATAAGATCGGTGGAAACGGCAAAGTCGCCGATCAGTTTCTGCATGGAATCAATAATTTCGTAATAACGCTTTATGTTATACCTGCGGTTCATAAGTTCAAGAATGCGGTCTGAGCCGCTCTGCAGAGGCAGGTGAATCCCCCGTGAAATTATCGGGTTCCCTGCTATTACCTTTATTATTTCATCGTTAAAGTCCATTGGATGTGAGGTCAGAAAGTTTACCCGCACCAGACCTTTAATTGAAGCAGCCCTGTCAAGGAGGCTCCAGAAAGGGATGTCCGCTGAATCAAGGCCGTACTGGTTAACATTCTGTCCAAGAAGTGAAATCTCTGTCACACCCGAGTCAACCGCCTCGCGGATAAAATTCAGTATTTTCGCGGAGGGGAATGATATCAGTCTGCCTCTGACGTACGGCACAATACAATATGTGCAGAAGTTCCCGCAGCCGTGGGTAATGGTGACCCATTTGTGCCAGTGGTGAAGTTCCTTCTCGCGGGCAAGAGCGGATGATATTCTTTCAGAGAAATCAGATAACTGCTGTGATACGAGTAGCGGGATATTCTTTTTTTTTAATATATCTTTTGAAGAGAGTATCTCTCCAATGCGGGGGGATTGATAAGGCCCCACGACAACATCTGCAACGCGTTCCTGAATAAGGCTGCTGCCAAGACGCTGCGCCATACATCCCGTAACAACTATTGTTTTTCCGCGCGCCCCGGTCCCTTTTTCCTGGCGTATGCGCGCAATGGCGCGGTCCTCGGCGTGTTGCCTAACCGAACATGTATTGAAAATGCAAATATCCGCTTCACCTGTTGTTTCGACCTGAAGGAAGCCGTTTGACTTCATCGAAAGAGTCATCAGGTCTGAGTCGCCTTTGTTCATCTGACAGCCGAAGGTTTCGATGTAGAATGTTTTCATTATGGCTGGAACCGGTCATACTTTAAATATAGATTACAACAGGCCGGCTTTTTTGTATATCGTATCGATATTTTTGTAATAGCGTTCAATGTCAAAAAGCTCTTCAATATCTTCTTTACTTACTCTTCGCATAATTTCAGCATCAGCCAGGGCCAGTGACTTGAGCGTACCCTCCCGGGCCCAGACCTTCATTGCCATTGATTGCACGGCGCTGTACGCATCCTCCCTGAGCATTCCTTTCTCAACAAGCAGGAGCATAAGAGACTGCGAGTAAAAAAGTCCTCCGGTCTTTTCTATGTTGTTCCGCATGTTCTCGGGGTAGATGTTTAAATTCTGCAGAATAAAATTTAGTCTGTGAAGAAGGTAATCGAGCGCAATGGTTGAATCAGGGAAAATTACGCGTTCTGCGGATGAATGTGAAATATCGCGTTCATGCCACAGTGTTATGTTTTCAAGCGCTACGTTCATGTTCGATTTGATTACGCGCGAGAGGCCGGTTATCCTCTCTGAAAGTATGGGATTTCTTTTATGAGGCATTGCTGAAGATCCCTTCTGCCCTTTCTGGAATGGTTCCTCAATTTCCCGGACTTCGGTGCGCTGCAGATGCCGTATCTCTGTGGCAAGCTGGTCAAGCGTGCCTGCGGTTATAGCCAGCGCAGCCATGAACTCCGCGTGTCTGTCGCGTTGAATTACCTGGGTTGATACAGGGTCAGGTTTAAGCCCGAGTCTGCGGCATACTTCAGCCTCGATTTCCGGATCAATATTGCTGAATGTCCCGACTGCTCCTGAGAGTTTCCCGTATGATATATTCTCTACCGCGCGGTTTATCCGTTCCCTGTTGCGCTTAAATGATTCGTAGTAGAGCGCCATTTTTACGCCGAATGTAGTCGGTTCTGCGTGTACGCCATGTGAACGGCCCATGCAGTAAGTATCCCTGAATCTGAGAGCATTGGATTTAAGTGTTTCAATAATCATGTCCATGTCTGACAGCAGGATTCTGCCGGCCTGTACAAGTTGAAGTGAAAGAGCTGTATCGACTACATCGCTTGAAGTTAATCCATAATGAATGTACCTGCTTGAAGGCCCGACATTTTCTGCAACGGCTGTTGTGAAAGCTATTACGTCGTGGTGTACCTGGTTTTCAATCTCAAGGATGCGCTCTACACTGAATGACGCCTTCTCTCTGATTATTGCCATGTCCTCTCCGGGTATTATGCCCCGTTCGGCATAAATCTCACATACGGCGATTTCTATATCAAGCCATAGCTGGAATTTGTTTTCAAGTTCCCATATATCAGACATTTCTTTGCGTGAATAACGTTCTATCATGAATTTTCCCCTGAATTTGGTATTATATTAGAAAAAGCGGCAAATTATATATCAATCACTTTTTGTGGCATCTTCAAGCCGTTTAAGGTTAGCCATTGCATCGTCAAAGGATGAACCGCAAAGTTCAAGAGTCGGGGTAAACTCTCTGCATACCGGGGGTCTGCGGGTGTAGATCAGACATTTATTTTCCGGTGAAAGGTGGACGCACCTTTCACCGGGGGCTTTCCCTCTCCCTGTCCCATAAATTATGGTTGATATCGATTGTGCAATACAGCATGCTCCGCACATTCGACAGGCTATTTTTTTACTATTACCATTGGCCATGGTCAATATTCTTTAATTACAATTTTTTTGGAAAGAACAAATTCTATAATAGATCAGCTTTATGAAATCCCATCAGTTCACTAAAAAAAGCAGCCCTGAAAAATTCAGGGCAGGTACTGAGAGATAAATATTGAAAACATAATATTTTAATCCCATTATGATAAAGACGGGAACTCAATGAAAAAATTTATTTTAATGATGCGCCGCACTGTTTGCATGTTGATTCACTTGCAGGGTTAGATGTCCCGCAATATTCGCACATGACAGGTGCTTCTGCTTTTTCTTTAGCTGCTTTATCGTCAGCCAGTTGCTTTTGTGTCTCTTTTTGCTTCTCTTCGAGTTTTGATTTTTCCTCTGATTCACGATCTTTTACAGTTTCGATTGCACGGTCAAGATTTGATTCTGCGTTTTTAAGGTCTGTCAGAATCAAGCCGGTCAGTGAATCAGCTTCTGCGCGGGTTTTTACTTCAGTCTTTATCCTCAAGTCAGCTTCCATTATCGTACGCTCACTCGCAGAGATGGCATGGTTAATCATGGCCATTTCATTATAAAGCGCTTTGAGTCCCTTCGCCTCAATCGCCTTTTTACGGATATCGGTTTTAACAGAATTGATGTCTTCAAGGTTTCTGACAAATCCCTTCATAATCTGAGCATTGGCTTCAGCCATTTTGGAAATCTTCGCTTTTTCATCAGTTATGGATGATACTTCGTTCATGATCAGTTCGGCAGCAGCAACCTGTTCCTTGATCAATTGAGAAAAGTTCGGGTATTGAAAAGTAAGCTGATTTGCTCTGTCTTTGTTTCTTTCCCATGATTTCTGTTCTGATTCTATAGTTTTTTTGCAGGCTGACACCGTAAAAATCAGAATAATTATCAATGACAATGATTTTTTCATTTTTGTACAACTCCTTAATTTTTTTTGATAAGGGTTTATTTTCTAATTTAATAACATAGATGTAAAGGAAAATATTTTTTTAATTTTTTAAGGCCGTGTTTATCTGGAATAGTGTATAATTAATATATAAATTCTTAAAAAAAGGTGAAAAGTATGAGTATTATCCGTACCATTGATGCAATGATAAAAGAACTTTCAGAGAAAAAAATTAAACCTGAATATGTGATAATGGGTAAAAAATATTTTTATAAATGGATAATAGAAATTACAAGAGAGGGGAGCCTCACACTTGAACCGGGGAAAAAGAATTATAAATACAGTCATAGAAATATACCGGTTATCATCTGTGAAAGCGAAATACTTGAAGTTGTACCTAACGCTAAATTTATGATCAATCAGAATTAAACACAAAAAATTTTATTGCTATTAATCAGTTTTTTTAGCATATTAATCCATAATAAATATTACATATAAAGATAATGGGTATATAACCCGATTTTTTATCAATGATGCAGTATTTATTAACAGTTTCCTGAAAAACAGGAAACTGTTAATGCGATACATGGATGTATCGCCATTTTTCGATGTCTTATTTTTAAAAACATCGAAAAATGTGAGGTTTGGCGAATTTACTTCGCAAAACCGACCCTGAAAAAGTCCACGATGGACTTTTTCAGGAAGCTATCAAATAAAATTACGGAGGATGTTGAATGGATTTAACTACACTTCTTGTTCAGATCGTCGGTGGTGCAGTCGGCGGTAATGTAGCAGGCGCTGCGATGAAGGATAAATCACTTGGAACAATCGGTAATTCTGTTGCCGGTATTCTTGGTGGTGGAATCGGCGGCCAGATTCTTAATGCGCTTGGTGTAGCAGTAACAACAGGCGGAGCGGATCTTAGCAGTCTCGCTGGTAATGCAGGTACGGGCGGCGTTGGCGGTGCAGTACTGCTTATAGTTATTGCGCTTGTAAGAAATTTTCTGAAAAAATAAATTATTATAAAAATAATACTTTCATTATAATTTATAATGAGAATTAATATCCCGTATAATCAATGCGGGATACGTTTTTATGTAATTAAAAAATCCAGAGTATTGAACAATTTAGAAATTTAAGGAGGAGATTGTGGCTGGTAAATTTGAGGTTTATAAAGACAAAGCAGGTAAATACAGATTTCGCCTGAAAGCCGGCAACGGCCAGATTGTACTTACGGGACAAGCCTATAAATCAAAAGATGCCTGTCTTGATGGTATTGATTCAGTGAAAAAGAATTCTCAGAAAGAAACAGCGTTTGAAGTATATGAAGATAAAAAAGGAGAGTTTAGGTTCAGATTGAAGGCTGCAAATGGTGAAATTATCGGCCAGGGAGAATCCTACAATTCCAGAAGTGGCTGCGAAAAAGGGATTGAATCAGTAAAAAAGAATTCTGCAGATTCCAGAATAGTTGAAGTCTAAGCCCGCAAAAATTAAAATAGTAGAAATGCGAAGTGATATGCTTCGCATTTCTACGAAAAAATTTGTCATACCCGCGAAGTCGGGTATCTATATGTTACGCATGGTACGGGCTAAAGCCTGGACTCAATGCCCCCGGCGGATTTACTTAAGTCATGAATCAACTTAAATCCGCCACATTCAAACGCTTATCCGGCCTCCTGCCTGCGTTTGAAACTAAAACATCCTGTTTGTCGCCCACAAGGGGTTTATAAACTTAACAGTTCTCACGCAGAGCGATGCAGTGAGCTTGTCGAACTGTCACAGATCACAGAGAGAAAGAATCGGTCATGCTCTGACCCCGGAAAGGGGCTCTGAGCCCTTTCCCCAAATTTCCGGAAAGAACCTATTTTTTTTACTTGCCATAACCCGTCTCTATCGTATTCTACTGATAAATATTTTCAGGAATAACTGCTGAATCAGAAATAACCATGTATATATCAAAAATTCTGCTCGATGTCACAATACCGCTTGTGAGAAGTGAACTCGCATCGCCTGGCCGTATTAAAGATACGCTAAAAAAAACAGTAAACAGTTCCCGGTTTATTTATAGAATTGAAAATATACCGCTTGATAAAAATGCTTATCAACAGCCGATTGTTCTTGTTTCTAAAAATAAACCGGATCTGGCGGCTTCGGGCAAACCTTCAGGTTTTTTTTCATCAATAGAAACTTATGAGTACATAATACCCGTACGTAATGGCATGGTTTACAGGTTCTATCTGAAAGCAAATCCCTCTGCGAAAATATTTTTTTTTAATTCCGATATTTCAGAACGGGAACTTCAGATTAAGTGGCTTGAAAGCGAAGCGGAAATAAACGGTTTTCAGCTTCTAACATGCAGTGTGACTCAGGATGGTTACATTACATGCCGTGAAGATAAAATAAAATTTATTTCAGCAATTTTTGAAGGCTCAGTTAAAATCACTGTTGAAGATAAGTTCACGAAGATGCTTCATAACGGTATAGGCCGCGGAAAAGAGTATGGGCTTGGACTGTTTTCAGTCGAGAGTTATGGATGCAAAAACAGGAATATTGCCGGGGAGATGAAAAATTCATCCGGAAATTTATCTAATTAAATATATTTGATTTCAGACGCGGCTGAATTCATCCGCATCCATCCAGAATGGAAATTTTTTGCGATAGTTAACAAGAGCATTATACTCGCAGATGCATTCAATGACTTTTTCACCGGAACCGGCGTGCGCAATGCACTTACCGCTGAAATCAAATACTGCCGAACCGCCATCGTACTGCAAACCATTACCTCCTGCGCCTGTTCGATTTACCCCTATCACATAGCATTGATTTTCGATGGCCCTCGCTTTTAGCAGCGATTCCCAGTGATCCTGCCTGGAGGCCGGCCAGTTCGCGGTAAAAAGAAGAATATCATAGGCAAGTTTTATATTGCGGCTGAATACGGGGAAGCGCAGATCATAACAAATCAGCGGCATAATCTTCCAGCCATCTTTTTCAACAATGATTGAATCGTTCCCGCGTGAATATTTTTTATCTTCCCCCGCTATACGGAATAAATGGCTTTTGTCGTAATACCTGATGTTCCCATCGGGTGAAGCCCATACTAACCTGTTAAAATAATGGCCATTCTGTCTTATAATTATACTTCCGGTAATATCGGCACCTGTTGAAGCGCTCCATTTTTTGATTTCGTTAATGGTCGGCGATGTCTCCATGTCTTCGGCAAATTTTTCAGGTTCCATTGTGAATCCCGTTGTGAACATTTCGGGCAGTATAATGAGTGATATATTATTTTGCATTCCCCCGATAGCTTTTTCTGTCTGTTTAAGATTGTGTTCTATATCATGCCATCTGATATCGGTCTGTACAAGGGCAATCGTAATATTTTTCATCTGGATATTCTCTAAAGTAAAAAGGTTATTATAAAAAATATAAGATTCGCATCGATAATGAATTCATAGCGTAGTGAAATCAGGTAGTCTGTTTTACCTATTTTTTTAAGAAGTACTATATAACAAATCAGCGGGATAAGCAGAATAAAATAATTGAACATCCCGTAATAAATGATCGATGCCGCAAACAATCCGCCGCTGATGCCTGACAGTATATAGGCCGCGGCGGACGCATTTTTAATGCCAATCCATGTGGGCAGTGTTTCCCTGCCGAGTATAAGATCACCCTGGAAGGCAACAAGGTCAATCAGTATCTGCCGCAAAAAAACAAACGAAAAGTAGAACATGGAAATTGATAAAATTTTAAAGCCAGGTACATCCCTGTCAAAATACGGGATAAGGATTAACGGGACAAGCCATCCAAAGGCTGTAACTATTTTTGTGTTATAAACTTTTTTAATCATGGCTGGGCTGAATTTCTGGATTATATTCCTGCAAAATGGTGTTGAATAGATTATGCCGAGAAAATAGGGAACGCCTATTAACAGCAGCAGTATGGGATCTATAGTATAGCTGATAATAAGTGACATGATAAAGAAAATAATTGATACAAACAGCAGTATCCTGCCGTATTGTTTGTAGATTTTGTATTTATATGAATTAGTTTTAACAAGAAAATTTTTATCAAGATAGTTATTGACTGAATACATTACAAAAATATAAAAAAATGCGATAACCCCATACCTTAAGTCAGGGAATAAGTTTGCGTATTTAAGGGCAATAAGAGCCATAAAAAAAGAAGAGAATGAAGAAATTATGCTGCTCCTGACAAGGAATTCGCAGCACTGTCTTAAAATTCTTAACGGAAAACTGCTCCTTGAATTTTTTATCGCGTAGAGTTTTTCAAGAACATTATTGATTATCCAGCCGGGAGTGGAGGCGCCCGCGGTAACCAGAATGTAATCTGATTCTTCAAAATCGGCCGGGTTTAATTCATCTTCTGTTTCAATATGGATAGTTTTGATGCCGTTATCAGTGCCTATTTTAGCAAGGCGGGTAGTATTTGCTGAAATTTTGCCGCCGACAACAACAAGCGTATCAATACCTTTATTGATGCCTTCTGTAACATCATCCTGCCTGAGTCTTGTGGAGTCGCAAATAGTGTCAATTATAAGGGCATCCTTAAAATTTCGCGATATTACTTTGACCAGTTTGTCAAATTCGCGCCGTTCATGAGTTGTCTGGGAGACTACAATATATTTTTTACCCGCGGGTATATCTGATATATCATTTTTATCAGAAACAACTGTGACGCCTGAGGCTGCATAACTTTTAAGTCCTATTACTTCAGCATGATCGTAATCACCGATTATAATGGTGTGATATCCCGATTTGGAATATTTTTTTATTATGGACTGGACTCTTGCGACTCTGGAACATGTCAGGTTAATAGTCCTTGATGCTTCTTCCCTGATTTTGCGGTTCTCATCAACGGGGATACCATGTGTGCGTATCGCAATCTGTCTTCTCGCAATTTCATCAAGTGAATTGATAGTTACAAGTCCACGTTGTTTTAAAACATCGATTGTCTGTGGATTATGTATAAGAGGGCCGTAAACAAGTATTTCATCGTCTGATGCGTTTAGTTCATCTACGATTTTTAGTATCGCATTTTTTACACCCATGCAGAAGCCTGAGTGTTTTGCCATTTCAATTTTCATTTTTATCCATCTTAAACACCGGTCTTCCGGCGGTGCCGCCAATACTGATAATGATTGGTCCGTTTTTTGAAAAAGCGTTTACAATATCGCGATGCTGGTCAAGAATTTTTGATTGAGGGTCAAGGGTCATTTTCATGTCAAGCCTGGAATTTTTTAAAATCGGTTCCAGGGTAATAGTCCCGGTAAACGAACACCTGAGCTCGTCGCTCTCTAAGGTGAATTTTTTTATTTTCGCTGTTCTGTTGACAATATCAGAATTAAAATTTAAAAGGCCAATATTAATTATATCTGTTTTTAGAGGCAGATTCCCCATTGGCGTCGGTATGTTGATTACGCCCAGTTGTAATGTTCCCCTGGTAATGTTTATGGTGACAGTGCCGTTTTCAGGTATGTTGGATTTATCAGCGATGGTAATGTCGATGTCTCCGGTTACTTTACCCTGAAACTCATTCTCTTTACCTGAATATTTAAGGTTCTGTATATAAAGGTCTGTCAACAGCCTGCGGCTGATTAGTAGCCTGTATGGATTTACAGAGAGCCCAAGCTCCGCTTTTTCAATAATAATTTCTGTTAAGTCAGAGAAGTATACTTCAAGCTTTTCAATGTCAGTGCTGCCAAATATACCCACGTCAAGTCCGGATATACGCGCAGAGGCATATGTTTTTCCCGAGCCTTCGTTTAACTTTTTTTTAACCAATTCTTCGTATGGGAAAGTGATAAAAAAGAATATTACAATGAGCAATATAGATAAAATGAAATATTTTTTCGCGCCGGGTAGTTTGTAAATTACCTTTAAGAATGTGAGTAGATCATTAAATCTGTTTTTTATAATTCCGGGTATTTCTTTAATATTAATATTCATGTTTATCTCTTGGACAGACTTAATATTGTTATAACGGAATCATATCTGTTTTTGCCTTTTATTCCCGAGGTAATTGTAAGATTCTTGATTTTTAATGGCGCGCCTGAAGTTTCGAGCCTGTAGATAAATTCGATCATGTTTCTGATTGAGACACCTTCAAATTTTACATTAGTAGTAACAAGCTGTATGCCATCTTTAACAGCTCCCGGATTGTCTGTAAGATACACCTTGTTTGTTATTATATTAAGACTGGTGGCGGCTTCATCAACTACAGATGCTATGCCTTTTGTTTCAGCATCAAGATTGAGCTGGTTTTTTTCAGCCAGTACGTCTTTGTAATCTGAATATATCTGGTCAAGACGGCTTATTTTTTCAAGGTTTTTCTCTATGCTCTGACCTGCATTTTTTTTAAAAACTACAAGGGGATCAATAATAAAATAATAGGAAAAAATAATCCCCACGATGACTAATAGTATTATCAGAAGCCTTTTTTCTCTTTTATTGATCTGTATCATTTTAACGCTGCTCCGGCATGGATTTCTGTTTAATTATCATCTTAAAAAGCGACCTTGCCTTGCTCGTATCTGTAATATTTACGGTTACTGTTTCAAATCGTCCGGTCTGCAATATGTTTTTTTTATACTGTTCAAGGTCGCTGCTGTTTTTGACTTCGCCTTCGATTGTCATATCGTTGCCTTCGAAGATCATCTTTCTTACATAAAATCCGGGTATACCGTTGAAAGCTTTTGTTACAATTCCGATTGTTCCGGTGAATGAAGAATGTTCACCTATCATGTCTTTGAGTACTTTAAGTTCCTGCCTCTCTTTCTGGAGTATTTTTGACGCTTCAGCAACTGGATCTCTGGGAATATTTGAAGTATTAAAATAACGTTTGTATTTCTGTCTAAGCTGTGCGTCGGAATAACTGTTTGTCTTATAAACAGAGTAAAACGTAAGCATAAGATTGATGATGAATACAGCAATTGACATTATTATAAATAATTTTGCGATGCCAAATCTGTTATTCCATCCCGCGGCGGCAGCAGAGCCTGATCGTTCTTTAAGAAAGTTTATTGAATCGTTCCTGTTGTTCATAAAAACAAGCAGGTTCCCCAAGCATATAGACAGCCTGCTTCTGATGTTCCTGTCGCTGAATTCGTTTACAAACGGCATGAATACCACGGGAAGGCCCGACTCATCACCAAACAGGCGGCTTATACCCTTTATGTTTGATCCCCCTCCTGAAATCATAATTCTGCTGAAATCTGAATAGTCATTAACAACGCCGCTTGATTTAATTGAAATCAGCAGATCGCTGATAATTGTATTAACTGTTTCTAATGCGGCGGTATAAATCTTTTTCATTTTTGGTTTAGTTATGTTTATTTCTGCGGTGTCGATTTTGTCCATGCCGGATTCAACAGTATTCAGATCAATATCAATTGTTTCAAAAATACGCGATGCTTCTGAAAGGCTCACTCCCAGAATATCAGATATATTACTGATGATCTGGCCGGTTCCAGCGTGTATTGAGCGGGTATAAAACAGATAATTATTTTTGATTATGCTTATTACAGTTTTATTATGGCCTATATCGACAAGCAGAACTGTTTCGTTATTAACTGAATTAAAATAATCGTAGCTTTTTAAAAGTGCGTTTGCTTCAAGTCCGGCAAAAACCGGGTATAGTCCGGCTTCTGAAAGTATTTCAAGAGCAGCGTCGAGTATGTCCCTGTTTATGGCAGCGAGAATAACGCTTCGTGCCCCGGTATCTGACTGTGGAATTGGCTGAAAATCCATAATTATTTTTTCAGGAGGGTAGGGTATGCTCTCTTCAGCTTCAAATGGTATTGCTTCGCGGATCTTATTCATGTCGCTAAAAGGGAATGTGATGTTTCTGAAAAAAACAAGATCCGAGCTCACTGTAAGAATGACGCTCGATTCATCAAGGTTTACACGGTCTTTCAGGCGGGCAACGCTTTTTCTTAATGCCTCGGCATAATCCGCCTGTGATTCATCGGGATTAATCTCTTCTATGAGAGCTGCCGTAATCTCAAATTTTTTTATGCCGCGCCTGACTTTGATCAGCTTGATTGATGAAGCGCCGATGTCTATTGATACAATATTGTCAAACAAAGAATCACCCCTTTAGTATTCACCTGAGCAGTACAAAATTTTTTTATTATCCCTGTCGTAATAATATACTGATTTATATCTTCCGTTCAAATTTGCAGAAGTAATAGTTATTTTAAATATGTGGGATTTCACGGTAAGAAGGCTGTTAACCGTGTTCCCCTTGCCGGTAAAAGCTGAAATTTCATCAACTGTTTTGAATGGTTCAAGGTTTCTTTTTTTAATTATCTCCTGAACAGTCTCTTCAGAAATATCGTCAGTCAATGAGATCAGCACCCTGTAAGACGCAGTATTTATATTGATTTTACTGGACTCGTCAGGGTATTGCATCCATTCACCATGAACCCTGAGATATTTATCCAGCCTGCGGTCCTGTTCTTTGCCGGCCATCGGCGGTTCATTATCATCTTCAGGCATATTCACCGGGTGAGCATTAAGATCTTCAAGTTTTTCTTCGGGTAGTGTAATATTTCCTTTATTGTGTTCAACCAGATTTTTTTCAAGTCCATAATTTCCTCCTCCTAAGCCATAAAATATTTCCGGGGTGATTCCTTTTACAAGCAGAAGTTCATCAATACTGTCCGCGGGAGCATTTTTTGCCCTGTATGGGGGGGATAGGGTCTGGTAATAACAGGATGATTCGGCACCGTAGGGAAAACGTGAGTCATCGGGATCAATCCAGTCAATTATTGCGTCCGCAATATCCATAGGGAGGCCCATGTTTACAAAAAATCTCTGCAGAATACCGTAATATTTTGTGGATGGCGCGAATTCGCTTATAAGCGCGTTTATATTAATTTTTGAATTTTCATCTTCAATACTGATTTTTATAGTACCGTCAAGTATGGGAAATTCGGGAAAATCAAGGGCCCAGATGTCCATATACGAATCAATGTTCCTGTTGTTGTTCAGGTTGGGTAAAAATCCCGTACTCATGCCGAGCCTGTCTATTTCAATTATAGCTTTCGCGATTTCAAATCCGGATATTCCCATGTATTCACATTCAAGGTTAGCGCGCGTTCTTTTTAACGATGATATATAAATGCTTGTCTGGAAAAAGAAGTCAGATGTAAATGAAGCCAGAAATGCCGAGATGATAAGAACAATCAGCAGAATATACCCGCTGGTATTTAATAAATATGATTTAATGCCGTCAGATTCGATAATTTTTTTTCGGCGGCTATAATTCTCAATGAATCTTCTGAATAAATTATTCATACGCAAGTCCGGGCAATGATATAATGCTGTACTTTTCTACATTACCAAAAGGATCGATTGTTTCAAGTGTTGTTCTGACTGCCTTTGGGAGTCTTTTCTGGTCCGCGGTATTCCAGTTGTCAGACCAGTCGCTCCTGTATTGAAATTCAAATTTAAGCGAAACAACCTGAGTAAGGAGCTCCTCTTCAAATCCTCCTTCTGAAAAAGAATCATCATAATGAATGTCAGTTTTTCTTATGAGTGTGTAGTTCCTCTCACCCGGGTTTTGTACAAGGTAATACCCGGTTTCATGAATATCTGTCGCGGGGTATTGAGCAACGGGTGATGGCAATATCCGGTAGTCCCTGTATTCAGCTGTAACAAAACTTATTATGCTGTTGCTTCCGTTAAAAATCGATACAAGCTGCAGCGCGCTGTTACCCTCTTTCCAGTACATGCAGGTAAGATCGGAGTCTATGCGGTTAAGTATATGGTTAAGCTGCTTATAGTATGAAGCTGCAGTCCTTCCGTAATTAACGGTTTTGATTACAGAATTATAGGCTGTGTAAACCATGAGAAGAATTACAGATGATACTGCCACAGCCACAAGCATCTCAATTAAAGTGAATCCGCTATTATTATTTACAGTTTTCATAACAGGTCACTTATCTCGCCTGGTAAACGATTGATAGTTTATATCTGTTTGTGTTTCCTTTGTATCTCCATTTAACTGCTATGGAGGTTTTATTCAGTCCTATGGGCCCGGCCAGTTCAAGTTCGTACCTTTCGGTTATCCGGTCAAAGGTGAATCCTTCATATTCGTCAACCGGCGCGTCATGCATATCCGGGCCGCGCATGTTTTCATTGCGGAATTCATTCATAAGAGATCTTGCTATTATCATTGATTTTGTGTAATTTCTGCTGTTGCTTATTATGTTTATCCCTGAAGAGATACCGGAATAAACGCTGAGCAGAACAACAGCGAGTATGGTAACTGCAATAAGTACTTCTATAAGGGCAAAACCTTCAGTTCCGCGTGGCCTGTGAGTATTTTCAGATTTCATCAAGTTCAACCAGGATTCTGCTGTTTTTATTTTTTTTGAAATAACGGTTTTTTTCGCCGGTAGATACTTCTAAAGTAAAACTTTCACTTGAGCCGTCAGAATAAAATGGTATTGTAACATCCCCGCGGTTTATGGCTTCCGCGCCTTCAAGGCAGACTGATTTTATCAGGAAACTTCCACTGAATGATTTTTTTTTAAGAATCCTGTGACTGTTTTCCACAAGCTTCATCTCTTCGAGAACATAAACCGCAACGGAGTTGGGGACGAAATTTTTTTCTTTGAATAAATCAGTATTACTTTCATCGGGAGATAATGTGATACAAAGATAGTTGGTGCGGCCATTAACCAGGGCGTTATCTGAAGCCGCGGCAATGTAGGCTGCGAGAAGGCCGGATTCACGGCGTTCGTTGCCAAGAAATGCTGAAATTCTCGGCGCGGCAACGAGCGCCATCAGAGAGATTATGGCCATGACAATAAGCAGCTCGATCATGGTGAACCCGGAATTGTGCCGATTTGATTGCAATTACTGTTCCCAGCTTGTTATATCCGCGTTTATGCCTTCACCGCCCTCCTGTTTGTCCGCGCCAAGACTCCATATTTCCGGCCCATCGGAGTATTGTCCGGGGTATCTGTACTGGTATGGATTATCCCATGGATCAAGAAGCGTGTCTTTTTTTCTCTCCAGCATACCGGCATCTACAAGTTTCTGCAGACCTTCTGCAGTTGTAGGGTAACTGTTGTGTTCAATGTAATACCGTTCAAGGTTCATCATAAAAGTCTTAATGTCCACATTAACGGCTTTAACCTTGGTGCTATCAAGAACTGTTGTAAGCCTGGTAACTGCAAAACCGCCCATTATGGCAATTATCGCCACTACAATAAGCAGTTCAAGAAGTGTAAAGCCGTCATTCTTCCCATGACTCAACAGGCAGGATCGTAGCCGTTTAAATATTTTTTTCATGTCTGTCTCCTATTGTTATAATAGATCGGTCTATTGAACCATGAGGTTCATTTCCATAATAGGCATCATCACAGAAAGCACGATCATACCTATTATTATTCCCATTAGAATTATTATGAGCGGTTCTATAATTCCCGTAAGACTTGTTACAAGCATGTCTATATCATTTTCATAAACATTGCCTATGTTTACAAGCATTTCGTCCACTTTATCGCTTGCCTCACCGGCGGAAATCATTCCTATAACCAGTTTTGGAAGAAACTCATCTTTTTTTAAAGCCTGCGCGATAGATGCCCCCTCCTGGATGTTTTTGGCCGCGCGTTCTATCTTTTCTTCGATGATGCGGTTGTTGACAATTTTTTTTACGATTTCAAAACATTTGAGAAGATCAACCCTGTTGGTCATGAGCATGCCAAGATTCATTGTGAATCTGTACACGATGAGTTTATTATAAAGCCTGCCAGCAAGGGGCAGCTTCATCTTGTATTCATCAATTTTGCGCCTGCCTTCAGGAGTTGCAGAGGCCCGTTTGTAAAGATACCATATAAGAATAAAAAAAAGCGGTATAAGTATCCAGAAATCAGTCAGAAAATTACTTAAGCCCAGAACAATTTTAGTGGGTAAGGGGAGTTCCCTTTTCTGTTCGACAAATATCGCGGATATTGTGGGAATTATTTTTACCAGCAGAAAAATAAGTATCAGCATGGAGAAAGTCAGCATAAAAACAGGATACCACAACGCGGCCCTGATCCTGCTTAACAGGAATACTTTTTTCTGCTCCATTTCGGCAAGCCTTGCCAAGACCTCGTCAAGGGAACCAAGATTTTCACCAACACGTATCATGTTGATGTAAATTTCAGAAAAAATATCAGAGTGCCGCGAGAGCGCGTTCGAGAACGACAGGCCCTCTTCTATTTTTTCCCTGACATCTATGATTATATTTTTAAATGTCCTGTTGTCGATCTGCTCAATTATGTTATTGAGTGATGTAAGAAGCGGCATGCCGGCCTTGAGCAGAGTCGCCATCTGCCGTGAAAAAAGTCCCACCTGTTTCCTCGCGCTGCTCTTGCTTATAAGGTCATTTATTGATTCAGCATAGTTTTTGATACCGGCCAGTCGTGAGCCGGTGTGAATCTTTTTACCCTGTTCGCTTATCTTTACAGGGTAGAGTCCTGCCTTTCTTATTTTCTGACGCGCGGCTGTTTCATTGGCGGCGTCAATAGTGTCGGTTATCTCTTCACCTTTATTATTAAGTGCTTTATAGACATAGATCACGCGGGCACCTCTGTCAGCAGACCCTGAGAACTTCATCAAGTGTTGTAACACCCTCGATAACTTTATTAATGCCGTCATCGAGAAGTGAAACCATGCCCTCTTTGAGACCCTGTTCGCGGATTGTTGACGCGTCAGATCCGGCCATGATAAGTTTTTTGATTTCATCACTGATGATCAGAAGTTCGAATATACCGATCCTTCCGGAGTAACCCGTGTTAAGACACGCTTCGCATCCTTTGCCTCTGTATAGCTTGCCTTTCTTCAGCCTTGTCCTGACAATCCCCGCGCGTGATAGTTCCTGCTGTGTTGGTTTGTACGGTTCAACGCATGACAGGCATATTCTGCGGGCAAGTCTCTGCGCGAGAAATGCGTTAACAGCCGAGGTAATAAGGTAGGGCTCAATCCCCATGTCAGCGAGACGGGTAATCCCCGAAGGCGCGTCATTGGTGTGAAGAGTTGAGAATACACGGTGTCCAGTAAGAGCTGCCTGTACGGCTATCTCGGCAGTTTCGAGGTCACGGATTTCACCGATCATGACTATGTCCGGGTCCTGGCGAAGTATTGACCTTAAGCCCGCGGCGAAAGTCAATCCTATACCGGGTTTTATCTGCATCTGGCTGATGCCAAACAGCTGGTACTCAATGGGGTCCTCTACTGTGAGTATGTTAACATCTTCGCTGTTAAGCTTAGCGAGTACGCTGTACAGCGTTGTACTTTTACCGCTCCCTGTCGGCCCGGTTACCAGAAGAATTCCATGGGTAAGGTCAATAAGCTTATTAAATGATTCAAGGTTCTTTTTAGAGAATCCAATATTTGAAAGGTCAAAGTTCATGTCGGATTTATTCAGCAGCCTGAGTACAATCCGTTCGCCGTAATAGGTCGGGAAAATTGAAACCCTGATGTCAATTTCCTTGCCGCCGACTTTTACATGTATCCTGCCGTCCTGGGGAAGCCGGTTCTCTGCGATATTCAGGTTCGCCATAATCTTTATACGCGAGATAATTGAATCCTGGAATTTTTTTGGCGGATTGAACATTTTGTAAAGAACACCGTCGATCCTGAATCGGATAACTATTTCTTTTTCATATACCTCGAAATGGATATCGCTCGCCCTTTCCAGTACGGCCTGTCGTATTATTGTATTTACAAGCTTAATTATGGGGGCATCGCTGACTGTGTCAAGAAGGTCGGCGGTTTCACCTGAAGTTTTTGAAAGAATCTCAAAGTCAGATTCTTCTAAGTTTTCGATTATTTCATTGGTGGTTTCTGCCTGAATTGTTTCAAAATGAGTATTAATTATTCGTTGAATTTCGCTTTCTGACGCAATAACAATCTCCATTTTTTTGCTGCGGAAAATCATTTTGAGGTCATCAACGGGCTGAAGTTGCGATATGTCGTTTATTGCGACTTTGATGCGCCCCTTAGCTGAATCAAAGGGGACAATCCTGTTTGACCTGAGAAAGTTCGCCGGTATCGCTCTGAAAATATTTTCAGCATCCCTGAAGTCAAGTTTCTCAATGTATGCAAGGCCGTACTGTTCAGCAGCAGCTTCAAGTACTGATGATTCAGCGGTATAACCTTTCCTGATAAGGATCTGGCCTAATTTAATCCCCGAAGTCTGCTGCTGGAGCAGGGCCTCCTGGAGCTGCTCGGCTGTTATCCTTTTCCTGTCAAGAAGTATCCTGCCTATAGGTTTTATCTTTCCGGTAGCCATGTCCTGGTTACTTGTAATTTTCCTCTTTCATTTTGTTAAGTTCATCTCTTCTTTCATCTGTTACTTTTTTCATCTGCTCAGTTTCAGAAATTATTTTTGGAGTGATAAAAACGAGCAGATTCGCTTTGGAATCTTCACTGCGTTTTGTTTTAAAAAACCAGCCGAGCAGGGGGATGTCACCGAGTATCGGCACCTTGATCTCGGCTTCGGTTGTTGTTTTCTTTATAAGTCCGCCGACTACGATTGTTGATCCGTCAGCTACAAGTATTTTTGTTTTCATATCGCGTTTTCCAAGATCGGGGGGTATAATCACACCGCTTGAAAGAGCATTTGTCGCGTCAAGAACCTGGTTTGTCTCTATATACAGGTCAATAACAATCCTGGTGCCATCAGTAATGTGAGGCGTAAGTTTAAGTTTAAGCCCGACAGGTTTATATTCAAAAGTATAATAAATAGTATTTGTTTCTGTTATTCTGTTGTTTGTTGGTACTGCAATTTCTTCGCCCACATTAAATTCAGCTTCATGGTTGTCCAGAGTAAGGATGTGCGGTGTTGACAGGATATTCATTTTTTTATCTTTACCGGTTGCGTTAAGCAGCACGAACCCAAGTATGGATGAATCACGCATATATCCGAGGGTAAATGTTTCAGGTGACAATGGTACAGCAGTAGTTTTACCCGAGAGACCGCTCGGTGCGGCAAAATTTGGAATGCCGCCCATCATGGATTGTCCTCCAAAAAGGTTACGGCCATCAGCCCCGCCCATGCTCCAGTCTATGCCTAAGCTCCAGTTTGATTCAACATCGACTTCGACGATCATCGCTTCAATAAGTATCTGCGGTCTGACTATATCAAGCTGTCTTATGATCGCAAGAATCTCTTTGTATTCTTCGGGAGACGCGTTTATGATGAGCGAATTTGTCTCTTTGTTTGCAATTATTGAAAGCTTCTGAGTGTTCGGCTGACCCTGTTTTGACTTGTCCCCGCCCTGTCCTCTGGAGGTCTGGGTGTTGATTACCGCGTTTTGCGAAAATGGAATGCGGGAGAGTACCTCGGCGAGTTGTACCGCGTCAGCGTTTTCCAGGTGAACAACGTGTATATTGGATGCAGCGTCTATCTGGTCAACGGGATCTTTGGCCGGGTCAGGTTTTTTGTCCAGTGACATGGCTATTTCAATGAGACCCTTGATTTCAGCTGAATTCCCCGTAAGTATAACCGTGTTTAATGCTTTATAAACAACTATTTCTGTTTCAGGCGATTTAAGCGCTTTCAGAATATTCATTATTTCGACCGCGTCGGCATTGTTTATTTCAAGAAGGAAAGTGACCGCGTTGTCTGTTTCAAGTTTTAACCTGTTGCCGTCTACTATAACATCAGTGTTTTTTTGAATCGCCTCTTTGATAGGGACTACCTTTATCAGATTTTCGGTTTCTATGACCGCAAAGCCCTTTATTTCAAGAATAGATTTCATTATATTGAAAGCTTCGCTGATTGGGACTTTTCTGGCGGAACTGACAGTAATTTTTCCCTTTACCTTGTCGCTGAGTATTATATTTTTACCTATAATCTGGCTCATGACATTTATAAACTCTGCGATTTCAACGTCATTGAAGTTCAGGGCGAATGTATTGTCTTTAACCTCTTTTGTCTTTTTAGCGGCAAAGAGTGGATTGAATCCCTTCTCGTACACTCCGGTAAACAGGAGTATGGCCGGAATTAATAATGTTAGCAGTAAATACTTTTGAAATTTCATGTATTCTTCCTGTCAGTCCGTAATATTCAGATCAAATGTAATTATCTGTCCGTTCCTCTCTGCATCAATAACAAGCCTTGACTCGTTTTTAAAGCCATGCCACATGTTAAGTACTTTTTCTGTGCTGTCTATCTTTTTGCCGTTTATCCGCTTTATAATGTCGCCGTTACGAATACCATATTCATACAAAATATTCGTCGGCTGTATTCGTATAATCCTGAAACCTTCTATCTGGTTGTTTACCTTGTAGGGGCCGCCCCTGATCCCCTCCATGGCTTTGTCAAGATTATTCATAATTCTCTGTTGTATTTCGGCCCGGCTCACGTTTTTTTTAATAACACCTGGAGATGTCCCGGCTGCTCTGCTGTCAGTACCTTTTGAAGAACCGGTTACATCTTTTTTGTCGTACAGATTCAGAATAAATCTTTCGTTATCTCTCTTAAGGTGTATCAGGCTGGGACTGATTCTTGTGATTGTGTATCCTCCGACTTTTGACCATGGCCTGTAAATCATTGCCTGTTTGTCACCGCGTTTCATTATCAGCGCCATGGTAACCGAAGCATCTCCGGTAATGGTACCCAGTAGTTTCAGTTCATCAAGAGCAGCCGCTGCTTCGCTTTCAGTACCTTCTTCTCCGGCTGGGGCAATACTGTAATCAGGGAAAAATCCCGATTCCATTATCTGGTCTATGTCAATTTCGTCAGTTTTTTCACGTGTGCTGACAAGCAGTTTTCGTGTGTTTTTTTCTGAAGGATAGTACGTAAGACTGTTTTTCACAGCCTGATTAATTGTAATGGCGGTCAGATATGAAAATAATATAACAGATAATACATTGATTAACTGATGTTTTAAGTCACGAATTTCCATATTGTCACTTGTAATATATTATTTTAACGTTAGTTAAAAATATTTTGAAAAATAATGCAAATTATACAATAAAAGTTTCAGATTTTACCGCAAGTGTTCCTTTCTTTACCCATATTCTTACCTGGTAAGCGCTTTTTGAATCGGAAGATGTTATGGTTCCAATCTCCTCAACTGCGCTGACAGTATCAAGATTGAATTCATAAAACATCATGTTCTCATCAAAAGGATTAGTGACAAGTATCAGAATCTTGTCATTTGAAGGATGCCTGCGGGGGGAGCCTTCAAATGATGAATAATCCTCCCTGAAATTGGGTTGACGCAACTTGTCAATATTAAACTGTCGCGATGTTTCAAGTAATTTTCTGGCGTATTTGTTATCTTCCAAGTTTAGCACCTCTGTTCAATGTCCGGAACATGATGATTTTATTGCTTGACTCTTATCATTTAAAATATATAAAAAAGAGATCTATTTCAGCATTAATGAGTTTGAAAATAAAATTTATGAAACCATTAGTAGAAAGAGTAAATAACATTTTTTTAAAAATTGATAAAAAATTTATTATATTTATCGGATTTTTTTTCCTGCTCTCTGCCGTATCTGCCGGTTTGTTAAAAATGACTCTGAATATAATGTATCCTGGCAAACAACTGGCTCTTGTAATAAAAGAGAGTATAAAAGATACTTTTGGCAAAGCTGTAAAATTCGATTCATATTATTTCCGTTTGAATGGCGATATAGTCCTTCTGAATTTTTATCTCTCCAATACTACAGATTTTAACGATAACTTTAATCTTGTAAAATGCTATAAAATTGTAATAGATACGGATATTCTGAGAGTTTTAAATAATGATATTGCGATTAACGGTGTATACATTTATGAACCTGAGCTTAATATTGTTAAAAATTATGGGAAAAATTATTATGACGTAATTGAAGCCAATTTTACATCAGGTATCAACAAGGAGCTTTTTGAAAAACTGGCCGGTAACGGTTTTTTTATTAATATATATGACGGCAAAGGTAATTACAGGGAAGTGTTCCATAACGGGAAAAATACAATTCAGTTCAATGATTTTAATCTTAAGATAAAATACCGGGATAAAAAAATCAGGTATAAAGCATCCGGTGATATAATCCGAAGAGATAAATCCCTGTTTGATACATGTTCATTCACTCTCAAGGGGCTTCTGGACACCTTAACCATGAAATCGGAAAGCCGGTTCCGGATTAACAACTTTGACATTATCCAGCTTGAGGAATACCTGAGTGATAAAAACCTTACAGAATACAAAATTACAGGTGATCTGTCAGCTGATATAAGAATATCTCATGCTGATAATTTTACAAGATTTAATGGCGATTGTTCAGTTGATGATCTTGAATGCTTCACGCAGTCAGAGAACTGCGTAAGGTATTTGTGCAAAAAAGATGATATCAGTTCTGAATTTAATTTATATTTTTCAGATGACCTCAGTTTTATATCTGTCGAAAAGGCCCTTGTTGAAGATGGAATTTTCAGGATCAGTGGAAACTTAGAATACCATGATGATAATAACTTTTCTCTGGATTTCAGTTCTAACAAAATCAATCTTAAAAAGCTTTCTGATTACTGGATTTTTTTTAACGGGTGCGAATACGACGGATATCTTGATTTAAAAGCAAAAATGATTTACAGTTTTGACCAGAAAAGGCCGGAGCAGATATCCATAGGGTTAGGCCTTGACAGATTTAACCTGCGTAAAACTGCTGAAACCGACCCCGGGAAAATGATTGTAAAAAACTGTAATACCGGCTTAAGTCTGAATAAAGAAGGGATAAACTTCACTTCAGCATTCTCTACAGCCATCTCTGACTTTAAAATTTCAGCAGAGACATCAATTGCCAACTGGTCGCCATTTACAAGCAGCACAAAGCTTTCCAGCAGTTCGGATAAACTTGAGCTGCGTCTTATAAAAAACGGATTTGTTTCGTTTGTTAAATTTATCTACGATGAAGCCTACGTAGACATGTTTCAGAATTTTGATGAGCAGAGAAATTTTTTAAAAGAACCGGAAGGTATATTCATAAACAACAACGATGTCGAAATAAACGTGACGGCAGACTCTGTGCCTGTTACGGGGAAAAGCAGTTTTAGCGATTTTAATATCAATCTTTCACTTGTAAAAGGTACGTTAACGACAAAAAACTTTTCGTTAAACGGATTTTCAGGACTTTTCGCTTTTAACATTTATGCTGCGTTCAGGCAGGATTATCCCTTTATAAAAATTACCGGGTCTCTTTCAGGCTTAGATCTTGGCGCATTATCGGCATCTTCAGAAGCAGCTTATGGTTTTTCGGGGATACTGGGCGGTGAGTGTAAATTCGAAACAAGCGCATACCGCATAGGGCAGGTTATTGAGAACGGGAATGCGTCCCTTTCTCTATCCCTGTCTGCCGGGTCATTTGAAAATTTTAGATTTTTAAAAAATATTCACGAAAATATAACTGCCAATGGTGTTGCATGCGATAATTTTGATTCAATTATATTCAATTCGGCTTCTTTTGATTTTGCGCAGGTTGGCGGAGAGTTTTATATAAGAAAATTCAACATTTCAGGCTCCGGGGTCAATTTAAACGGTTACGGTAAGTATTTCGGCGAGGGTGGGGGATTAAAACTTCCTCTGAGCCTGCAGGTTAAGAATGGGACTGAATATGCCAGAGTGCCCTTACTCATGTCAGGAGAACTGCTGGCACCCTGTATAAAAGTTGATTTGAGAAACAGTAAGGGTGAAGTCTGTCTCTAATCCTTCAATCCAATTAATTCATATATCTTAATAGGCAGCGCTTTACCTTTGACACGGATAAGATCAAGTTCTCTTACTATAACGTCATCCTTTACGTACTGATAGGTAAAATCGCTGATTATTATATTGGTTCCGTATATCTTGTTTATACCCTCAAGTCTTGACCCGAGGTTGACGTTATCCCCCATAAGTGTATAGTCCATCCTTGATGCTGATCCCATGCATCCCACGACCATGTCGCCGCTGTTTATACCAATTCCAATGTCCAGTACGGGCTTCTTTTCACGTTCCCAGACACTGTTGATTTCAGCCATTTTGTCCATCATGCGTAAAGCTGCCTGACAGCTTTTAAGTGCGTGATTTTCAATTTCGATCGGCGCTCCCCAGAAAGCCATTATGGCATCGCCGATGTACTTGTCCAGTGTGCCACCGGTGTCTATTACAATGTCTGTCATTGCCTGGAAGTAAATGTTCAGATGCTCAACAAGTTCTTCAGGAGTAAGTTTTTCTGAAATTGAAGTGAATCCTCTTATATCAGAGAAAAGAACTGTGAGTATCTTTTTTTCGCCGCCAAGTTTGACTTTGCCCGGGTCCTTGAGAAGTTCGTCAACAACAGAAGGTGAAACGAACTTTGAAAAGGTCTGGCGTATATATTTTTTTTCCTGCTGTTCATTTACAACCCTGTACGTGACAATCAGCGTGTACGTAAGAACTGTCTGAATAACCGGGGTTGCCATGGCCGTTATTACACTGAAGTGTTCAAACAACATGTGTGATCCAACGAGGTATGCAATAATAAAGATCAGTGTTGTAGTTAGAGACGAGACTATTGACATTCTTGGGATGAATATTCCAAAAAGAATAGCTATAGTCAGCATGATCAGTATATTCTGAAGATCGGTCAGTTTGTAGAGAAAATCCTGCGACAGAATCGTATTTATCGCATTGGCATGGTGCTCAATACCAAAAGTGGGTCCGTATGGTGATTTCTTTTCATCATTTGCAACGCCGGTTACCGCGTATATGGCGACCATAACTATTTTGTCTTTTAATGAATCATTCCCTTCCATGGTGCCGTCATTTACGAAATAGTAATAGGGTATATGGTTAAAGCTGCCAAATCCGCCTATGAAATTGACAGCCATGAAGCCATTGCTGTCAATGGGGATTTTAATTTCTCTCTCTCTGTTCGGTTTTGCCATCTTTTCTGCAGGGAGATTCCTGAGTTTAATATATTTTCCGGGTTTGATTTCGATATCATCGGGGCCTATACCGTAATAATCCATAATAATTACAAGGTCGATGTTTGGATAGTACCATCCTTTATATTTAATTATCAGCGGCACAGTCCTGTTAATGCCATCAAGTTCCTGAACAATGTTTGCGAAACCAATTCCTTTTGACGCTTTGATTAATTCGGGGAGGGGAGGCGTAACGTCCTTTACAAATTCAGGTGAATTATCAGAGGGGGCCACTGGAAAGCGCATTTTGTTAAGCAGTTCCATGCGTTGATCAATATCAGCGTATTTAACATCAGCTTCATTGTATTCAAAGGGATAATCAAGGAAAACATTACCGGCATTTCTGATTGCCGAAGCCAGTTCCTTCTCGCCATCTTTTTGGTCAATGAACATTATATCAAAAAAAATCGATTGCGGTTTTCCCGAGGCAACATATTTTGTAAATATAGAATGATATTTCCAGGGATATGGCCAACTGATGCCTTTAGCAGCAAATTCACGGACAGTATTTTCATCGATACCGGCTATTAAGATTTCTTCACGGGCTCTGGGATTTTTTTTGTTAAGCCTTACTCCCTCCTGTATTTTTTCAGATTTCTGTGATGGATCCCTCAGGTAAAACCTGAAATCTATGGAACCCCATTCAAGTCCTGAAAGAAGAGTAGTTTGCGAGAATATAAGAGATAAAAGAATAAAAACTGCAAATGTAACAAAACTGCCTATATATTTTTCAGGAAGTTTGAAAAATATTACTGCGAAGATAAGTCCCACCGGACCGGCAAGGAGGCCCGCGAAAAAAAATATTTTTTTATTAAGCTGAAGTTTACCGGCAATGTACAATCCGGTCAAACCTGAGATTAAAAGAATCAGCGCAACTACAGCGATCGGCATTATCTGGTTTGTCATCGGTTTACCCGCAGTGTTTTATTTACTTTATAATAAAGGTTAAAGTGTATTAGTCAATATTTTTTTAAAAGCGGACTAATCAATGTTAAACACAATATTCTCAGGCGTGTTCCCTGTTTTTGCGGTATACGTTTGTGAATTTTGATATAAAGTAGAACAGCCTTATATAAATGGGCGGGCCGGCGTTTATAATACGGATAGGATCGTCGATCATTTTCTGATTGAATTTATAAAAAGGCTGTCCGCCGTGAGCAAGCAGCAGGTATTCCGGTTTAATCATGCCTATTCTGCGGAGTGTCTGTTTCATCAATTCCGGGAACAGAACCGGTACAGGCGGAAGAAATTTACCCCTGCTGTCAATTATTGTATCTGAAACATAGAGTATCCCGTATTTTTTATTATAAAAAGAGATATTATGCATTGTGTGCCCGGGCGAATGAATCGCCTCCCAGTCTTCAAAACCTGGTAGTACGGACCTGTCGTATAGTTTGAAATCAGGACCGATCCTCTTGTTGTAGTAAAGGACCCTGTGTTTTGCTTTCAGTTTTCTTGCCATAAAACGGGACTGAAGAGTGTCCGACAGGTGTTGTAGTGTACCTCGAAAACCATGGTACCATTCGTCAATATCATGTGGTGCGGCAATTGGAGTTCCGAATCTCTTTTTGAATATTCCAGCCGCGCCTGCATGGTCGGGATGACAGTGTGTGACTGCGAACAATTTAACTTTTTCAACAGGGCTGTTAAGTGTTTTCGTAATATACTTATGTAATGGGTCAACGTCCGGGCGTGAAGCTCCGTCTATGATTAAAATTTTATCTTTATATTCGACAATATAATTATTTTGAACATAGCCTTTGAAATGATGTATTTTAAATTCTTTGAATTTCATAATATAAACTCCCTGAACATTTTGCAGAGTAAGAGGCTATATTTCTCCTGTCGCTAAAAGCAACCGGGGGAATTAAAACGATTGTTTCGCATTAATAAATATTTTCAGGAATAATTACTGATTAATTTTATATATTTTTAACATGCGGAATGATTCATTATTCTGCATATAAAGTCAATTTAAAATATACGTTTTGAACTATTTTAAATTAAAATTTTCAGGAACCAGTCTTTAACACTTTCGTTTTATTTTTCATTAAAAATAATTGTTTCTCGTTTTTTATATATATTATTCATGTTGCGGTAATACTCTAATCAGCAGATTAATAAATGCTAATAAAAACTTTTAGGTAATTTCAGATTTAAATACAAATATTTCTCAGGAGATGTTCTAATGACAAATGCAGACAAGTTTCCATCTGAAGGCCTGACGCCCTCCAGAAATGAGCTACAGGGGAGGGACGTTGAATCTATAAAAGAATCCTTTGTTTACCACCTGGAGTATTCACTTGGTAAAGATGAATATTCTGCAACAGATCATGACCTCTACTCAAGCCTTGCTCTGCTCACAAGGGATAGGCTGATGGAGAGATGGATTGAAACCCAGCAGAGTTATTATAAAAAAGATGCCAAAAGGGTTTACTATCTTTCTCTGGAGTTTCTTATCGGCCGCACCCTGGGTAATAGCCTTGTTAATCTTGATCTTTACGGTAATGCATCACAGGCCGTAAAAGAGCTGGGTTATGAGCTTGAAGAACTGCGGGAAAATGAATGGGATGCAGGATTAGGCAATGGCGGACTTGGCAGATTGGCAGCCTGTTTTATGGATTCGCTGGCCACACTGGAAATCCCCGCGGTCGGTTACGGCATAAGATACGAATACGGTATTTTTTTCCAGAGTATAAAAGACGGTTACCAGGTAGAAACACCTGACAACTGGCTAAAGCTTGGCAATATCTGGGAATTCCCCCGACCTGAATTTTTATATCCGGTCAGTTTTTACGGCAGGGTTGAGCAGTACACCGATGAAAAAAACAGGTCAAGGTTCAGGTGGGTTGATACTGAGACAATAATGGCCATGGCATACGATACGCCGGTACCGGGTTATAAAAACAATACCGTCAACAATCTCAGGTTATGGTCCGCAAAGGCTTCAAGGGAATTTGATCTTAATTATTTTAATGACGGTGATTATATACAGGCGGTTTCAGAAAAATCACGGTCTGAAAATATTACCAAGGTGCTTTATCCTAATGACAATGTTTTTGAAGGTAAAGAACTCAGGCTGAAGCAGGAGTATTTTTTTGTTACGGCAACTGTACAGGATATAATAAGAAGATTTAAAAAAACACACGATTCCTTTGATGTATTCCCTGATAAGGTCGCGATCCAGCTTAATGACACTCACCCGGCAATTGCTATACCTGAACTTATGCGGATACTGATCGATATTGAGGAACTGGACTGGGACGAAGCCTGGGATATCACGGTAAAGACCTGCGGGTATACCAATCACACAGTTATGCCCGAAGCTCTTGAAAAATGGCCGGTAAACCTTTTTGAAAAAGTTCTTCCACGCCACATGCAGATTATTTTTGAAATAAACCGCAGATTCCTTGAAATGGTCGCAGAAAAGCATCCAGGTAATGATGCGATTCTTAGAGAGCTCTCTATTATTGAAGAGGGGGTTAATAAAAAAGTACGCATGGCCAACCTTGCAATTATAGGCAGTCATTCCGTAAATGGTGTGGCCGCATTGCATACGGAAATTCTTAAAAAAAATGTCTTCAATAGTTTTTATGTAAACTGGCCGGAAAAATTCAATAACAAAACAAACGGCATTACGCAGAGAAGATGGCTAAAACTCTGTAATCCCGCTCTGTCGTCATTGATAAATGAAACAATAGGCGAGGGCTGGACCAGGGATCTTTTCCAGTTAAAAAAACTTATACCATATTCAGAAGACCAGGAGTTCAGGCGTAAATGGATGTCTATAAAAAATGAAAACAAGAAGTTTCTCGCCGAGTATATTTTAAGCCGTAACAATATGGTCGTCAATACTGAATCGATTTTTGATATACAGGTAAAAAGAATACACGAATATAAAAGACAACTGCTGAACGCGTTGAATGTTATTACCATGTATAACCGGATACTTGATAATCCATCGGGTAATCATGTGCCGCGAACAGTAATATTTGCCGGCAAATCGGCTCCGGGTTATTTCATGGCCAAGCTTATAATAAAACTTATTAATTCCATTGCTGACAGGGTAAACAACGATAAAAAAGTGAAGGATCTGCTGAAGGTTGTGTTCCTGAGAAACTATGCGGTTTCAAATGCCGAGAAGATAATTCCGGCGGCGGATCTTTCTGAACAGATTTCAACAGCAGGTCTTGAGGCATCGGGCACAGGCAACATGAAGTTTGCGCTGAATGGCGCGCTTACAATCGGCACGCTTGATGGCGCGAATGTGGAAATCCGCGAGGAGGTTGGTGACGAAAATATTTTCATTTTCGGACTTGATGCAAAGGGTGTTGAAAACCTTAGAAAGAACGGATACAATCCCTTTTATTATTACAATAACAATCCTGGCCTTAAACTGGCTATTGACCAGATACAGAACGGGTTTTATTCCCAATCTCATCCCGATCTCTTCAGGCCGATTGTTGATTCGCTGCTTCACCAGGGGGATAGGTACATGTTGTTTGCAGATTATGACTCGTACATTAATACACAGATGCGTGTTGACAATACATTCAAAGATACTGATAAATGGGCCCGTATGTCTATAATGAACACGGCCCGTATTGGCAAGTTCTCGGCAGATCGTACAATTGCAGAATATGCGAGGGATATATGGAACGCCAAGCCTGTTCCAATAAAAATAAAAGGGTTATAAAAGTTTTATTTCATAAGCCGGCATTTTTAGCCGGCTTTTAGATATATATTTTTTTATGAGACATAACCTATCTTATCGGAAGTTTCAAAGGAATGATTCTAAAGCAGGTTAAATAACGTCTACTGTTATCATCTCCATATATTCATCGGGACTCATAAGATTATCAAGTTCTGTCCTGTCCTTTATTTCTATTTTAAACAGCCAGCCGTCCCCGTACGGATCATTATTAATAAGTTCAGGTGAATCCTCAGCCTCCCTGTTTATTGTAACAATGATTCCGCTCACAGGAGCCAGAAGATCTGCCGTTGTTTTTACTGAATCAACAATAAGTACGGTGTCCATTATTTCAAGTTTTGTATCTACTATGTTCTTCACAAATTCGACGGATACTATTTCACCAAGGTTGTTCTGCCCATAGTCTGTCATGCCGCAGATACAGGTAATATCATCAATCATTCTGATCCATTCATGGTTCTCAGTATACAAAAGTTCATCTGGAATACTCATGCCCATTTCGGGTTTTTTCATAAATTTCTCCTTACTAGATTACTAGATTTATAGAAAATTTCAGTAAAGGCAGGTTGATAAATTATCAGTTCTGTCCGGCGCTGTAATATTCGGCAAGATTTTGAGCCTGCAGTGTAAGTTTCAAGCTGTAATCATTTTTTATTAAATCATTTAGTATTTGAAGCGCTTCAGATTCATTTTTCAACTCGTAATATATAACAGCCAGTTCGATCATACTTTTATAATAGTACTCGTTTTTTTCCCGGTCTGCTGCAGTTATACCTTCAAAATAGTTCCGGGCGTTGATTATATTTTTATTCTGCATTAGTGTTATTACGCCTGAATAGTATTCTGCTTCTGATCTGTAAATGCCGGTAACTGATGTCAGTTTAGAATAGAACTGTAATGCTCTTGAATAGCTACCCTTTTCAAAATAGAATTTTGCCGAAAGATAATTTATATATATGTCATTGGCAGGATATTTTTTCAGCAATGAACTGAAGCGAATAAAACTTTTTTCGTTCTTTTGGTCATAATGATACTTCATGTTAAGAAGAAGTGTCTTCTCTTCAAATCTTCCGGAAACAACACTCCTCATTCTGGAATTTGTCAGGTCTGAACCGGCTTTACCATTACCTGTTCCGAAAAGGTTTATTATAACGAGCGAATCTTTATCAGCCTGGTATTTTTTGGAATTTACATTTTCCAGAAGTTCTGCGGATAATTCATACGAAGCGTTCTCTGTATTTATAACTGCCAGTTCAAGTCTTGCCCGTTCTTTAAGTTCATCACTTTCGCCTGATCCGAGAATCTCTCCGTATATCTCCTGAGCTCGTGGGGAATCCTTTTTATCCCTGTAATAGTCACCCAGTAATATCATTGAATCCATATAAAGGGATGATTTTTCTTTTATTGCATCAATCAGTCTGAGCGCGGTTGTAATATCTCCGGTTTTAATTGTACTGTCTATAAGCATACGCGCATCGTTGTCATTGAGTATTCGTATATCATCCCATTTTAGCATGCTGTATACTTCTTCATATCTTTTAAGTATGTAGAGAGACCTGGCATTAATCAGCGGAATTTCTTTCCACTGCGATTCATCCATAGGAGGAATCCTTGAATTCTGAAGAATGCTTATTACCTTTTCGTACTGTTTTATATTGAAATAGGAATTTATAAGATTGTAAAATGCTATTCCTCTGTTCTCTTCTGTGCCGCTGCTTAAAAATTTTTCGTAATAGTTAATTGCACGGGGATAGTTGCCCTTTTCATAGTGCCTGTTGGCATATAGCAGATTTACCTGGACTGAATAACCGGATTCTGGAAATCTTGACTGGAGCATCGAAAAATATTTTTCAGCAGAAGGTGTATTTTTGTGATATAGTTTCATGGCAAAATTATAAATAATCCTGCCCATTCCCGAATAATCCGGATACCTGTTAAGCAGGTACAGAACCTCTTTTTCTGCATTTTTAAGATCGTCGGTGATCAGGTAGAGTTCCTCTAAAAGAAGGTGCGCTTCGAAAACATTGGAGGCATCTTTTTTACTAAGGTACTTTTTCAGGTTTGATATTGCAGTGCTGTATTTTCCCTTCTTGTAATTAACAAGAGCCATGTAGTATTCAGAGTCATTTAAAAACTTAGAGAATGGATGTTCATTTTTTATGCTTTCAAATATTGCAGACGCTCTGTCAATATCGCCCATTTCAAGATGCAGACGTGCGGTTAAAAAAAGAATTTCATCGATGTTCTCGTCAAAGGGGAATGTTTCTTTGTATGCGTCAAGCAGATGTTCCGCCTTGTCATATTTACCTGTTTTGATGTATGCCTTGCTGAGTATAACAAATATCTTTTTTTTAAGTTCATCATCTTCCAGAGTCGTATATTTCTCGAGAAATCTGACGGATTGAACAGGTTCTTTTTCAAGATAATAATTTGCCAGAAGTATAGCGCTTTTTATTGATAGAATGGTGTTATCTGCATTCCCCCAGATATTTACAAGCATTTCAATCCCGCTTTCGGGTTTGTTCGATCTCAGGATAAGACCCGCAAGTTCAAACATCCCGTCAGAATAGTAATCGGATTTTTTTGCTATCATATAGAACAGTTCAAGATCTGACTTCGCAAGAGTGTCTCTCTCCTGTGCGATGTAAGAGATGGCTCTGAAATAATACATGTCATAAAAAGGATTCATGCCTGCGAGGTCGCGCGGTATCGCATTAAACATCATCAGCGCTCTTTTGTGATCATCCTTTAACTGGTATATCCTGCCGGCCAGCAGCCGTGTCTCGGCCATTTCCCTTGTCCCGATTTTTGAAGTAAGGAGCGGGTAAAGCCTTTCAAGCGCCGCATCATATTGTTTGTTGCTGAAGAGCGCGGTACTGATTTTCAGAATATACGCAGCGCTCTGTTCCTTGCTTTCGCTTTTTTGTATCGCCCTGTCCCACTCAATTACAGCCTCTTCGTATCGCTGCTGTTTATGGTATATGGTCGCAATCCTGTCATGAGCTGTCATGGTTAGGGATCTGTCGTCGGCTTTTTCAAGGAAACGGTTGTACTCTTCAATGGCCTTCAGGTATTCATTCAGGTTGAAGTAGGATTCACCGATCCAGAACCGCGCTTCAACCCTGAGATTTTCGGTTCTGCATTTTGTCAAAAAGCTGTTGAACTCAAATATTGCAGGCCTGTACTTTTCCTGCTGGTATATGGTCCTTGCGAGATAAAACCAGGCCCGGTCCCTGTATTCGTCATCATTTTCGAGGGTCTTTCTGAAGAGCAGTTCTGCGGCGGAATAGTTGCCCGATTTGAGCGCTTCAATCCCCTGATTGAAGGTTATTCTTGAATCTGCAGCGCTAAAAAGAAGAGCAGAAAAGATTATATTAAAAAGAAGAACAAATCCGGTTTTTTTCATTATGGTCACGGGATAAAGTTTTTTAAAATATTATTTGATGATCCAAAAATATTAACCACTTAAATTATTTAAAACATAACTATCAGGTAATTAAAAGTTAAGCTGGTTTCAATAAATATAATTATAATTTGAGTTCTTTACGCAAGAAATTAATTGCATACAGGGCTGAAAAAGTTCTGACCCGTTCCCTGTTCCCTGCAAAAAGGCGTGTGACTGTAAATTTTTTTCCGCATATATTGAATCCGAAGCATACAGTACCTGCGGGTTTCTGAGGCGTGCCGCCTCCCGGCCCGGCAATTCCGGTTATTGAGGCCGACACATCCGCTCCTGTTATAGTACAAATCCTATCCGCCATCATGCGGGCAGTCTCTTCGCTTACCGCGCCGTATTCTGTTATTATGCCGGGGCTGACTCCAAGAAGCTCTATTTTTAAATCGTTGCTGTATGCTGTAACCGATCCAAGAAAGACGTCAGATGACCCGGGTATATCTGTCAATCTCTTTGAGAATAGTCCGCCGGTACATGATTCAGCGGCCGCGAGTTTAAGCTGTTTTTGCCTTAGCAGTTCAAGCAGTTCTTCTTCAGGTGAATCAATACCATCTGGGATAAGATAGGGATTCAGGGATTTTTTTATACTGTCAGAAATTTCACCTGCAAAGCTGAAATCATCTGATTCCGGTACAACAATAATGTCGCAAACGCCTGCTTTTGGAGTAATTCCCCATCGGACATTATACAATGAAAGTATGGGTTTGATAATACTGTTTATTTCTGATTCCCGTATTCCTGTAACTTTAAACAGCAGTTTTGCGGTTTTATCAAGACGGAATTTTTTTTCAAGATAAGGCATTACCGCGGAGGTGAACATTTCTTCCATCTCTGAAGGGACGCCGGGCATTGAAATCAGCGTGGTTCCGTTTTTTTCAATTATAAATCCAGGCGCGAGGCCTTGGGTGTTGTTAAGAATAAAAGATGATTCGGGATATGACACCATTTTTGAATCAGAAACGGTTATGGGCATTTTCATTGAATCAAAAAAAGACTTCATCTTTTCAAGGTGCGTATTATCAATTAAAATACCAAGTCCCAAAAAACGGCTGACTGCTTCAACAGTATTATCATCATCAGTCGGGCCAAGCCCGCCTGTTGTTATGACTAGATCCGCATTTGCGAACGCTTGGGCAAGCGCGGTGATTATTGAGTCAGTATTGTCAGGTACGGTGATGTGTTTTTTTACTGTTATAGCGGTTCCGAATAAGCGGGAACTGATAAAAGCGCTGTTGGTATCAACGGTTGTACCATAAAGTATTTCATCACCCGTTGTTATTATAATTGCTTCAGCCATAGTTTACATGCTTTCAGGCGCCGATACGCCCAGAATCGCGAGGCCGCTTTTAAGTATAATCCTTACTGCCCCTGCCAGAGCAAGGTATGTATCAGTTCTGCCCCTGTCGTCCGTAAGTATCCTGTGCTCAGTGTAAAACCTGTGAAAGCACTGTGCAAGTCTCATCAGATATGTGGCGATTTTATGCGGCTCAAGAGTATCCGCGGCATCCGAAATCTCTTCGGGGAATCTGGCCATGGTTTTTATCACTACTGCTGTTTCATGGTCAAGCAGGTGCTCTTTAAGTATATTTTCAGGATCCGGTACTATGCCCCTTTTTTCAGCTTCACGGAATATTGAACATATCCTCGCATGAGCATATTGCAGGTAAAATACCGGGTTTTCCGAACTGTCCTTTTTGGCAAGGGCGAGGTCAAAATCAAGATGGCTGTCGAGTGAACGCATAATAAAGAAGTACCTTGAAACATCAACTCCTACTTCGTCAATCAGTTCCCGCATTGTTGAAAAATTGCCAAGCCTTTTTGACATCTTTACAGTTTCGCCCTCCATGATAAGGTTAACCTGCTGGGCAATAAGTACTTTGAATTTTTCAGATGAAAAACCAAGAGCCTGTACTGCCCCGCTCAGCCTTGCAATATAACCATGATGGTCCGGCCCCCATATATCAATGAGTCTGTCATAACCTCTTTGCAGCTTGTCATAGTGATATGCTATATCAGCCATAAGGTATGTGGGCCTGCCGTCATCACGGACCACTACCCTGTCCTTGTCGTCTCCGTACGCAGTGGAACGGAAAACCTTTTTGCCCTCCTCGTCGTAAACATGGCCGCTTTTTTCAAGAGCTTCAAGAGCGGAAATTACTTTGCCCTCCTGATGCAGAGCGCTTTCATGAAACCATTGCCTGAAGATCACATTAAAATCGCCAAGGTCGCGCTTCTGCGTCGCAACGTTAAACTCTACAGCTTTGCGGGCGGCAAAGTCTGTCTTTTCAGTACCGGTCAGAGCGTCCAGTTCTTCGCCGAATTCGCTGTTGATCCTCGCTGCAATGTCTTTGATATATTCTCCATGGTAGCCGTCTTCAGGAAAGGCGGCTTCTTCGCCCCTAATCCCCCGTATCCTTGCGAGGACGGATTCGCCAAGAAGATTTACCTGGTTGCCGAAATCATTTACATAGAATTCCCTGTGAGCTATGTCGCCATTTGCTTCGATAAGGTTTGAAATTGTGTCCCCTATCGCGGCAGCCCTCGCGGAAACAACATTGAGCGGGCCCGTGGGATTGGCCGACACGAATTCAACATTATATTTAAGGGGATTATTCTTTTTTCTTTTGCCGAATGATTCTTTTTCAGCGTTAACGGTTCGTAT
>Ga0255347_1000741_pt1 | contig 57128 bp, 57 predicted proteins | sample wastewater_treat_2_FD_192479 | JGI IMG/M metagenome (GOLD analysis project Ga0255347, IMG submission 192479) | Wastewater microbial communities from Lulu Island WWTP, Vancouver, Canada - plant24 | ecosystem: Engineered > WWTP > Wastewater > Unclassified | place: Canada: Vancouver, British...
CCAGGGTTTCGACGGCGTTCAGTTGCCGAATGAGCACATGGTGCCGTTTCATTTTGCGAATACCGAGGGCCAGAGTGGTGGTGGCCACCGCGGGAAGACCCTCAGGAACGGCTGCAACGGCTAATGAAATGGCGGTCTTGAACATGACCAGCAAGCCGTACCCCCTGAGGAGCCCGATGCCGAACACCACTGCGCAGGCCGCCCCCGAAATGAGCACGAGCTGGTCGCCGAGGCGGTTGAGCTGCCGCTCCATGGGGGTTTCCGGAGAAGTGGCTTCGCCGACCAGGGCCTGCAATTTGCCCACTTCCGTACGCGCCCCCGTGGCCACGACCACGGCGATTCCCTGTCCCCCGGTCACGAGCGTCCCCATGTAGACCATGTTGGTGCGGTCGGCAAGGGTGACATCCAGGCGATGGAGGGCGCCGACCGCCTTCGCCACCGGCAGGCTCTCGCCGGTGAGCACGGATTCGTCCACGCTCAGATGACTGGCATCGAGAAGCCGGGCGTCGGCAGCCACATACGTGCCGGGGCGCAGTACCAAGATGTCTCCTGGGACGACCTCCTCGGCCGAAATGGTGGTCACGCACCCGTCCCTGAGCACATCGGCCATGGGTTTAACCAGATCCTTGAGGGAATGGATGGTCTTTTCCGCCTCGCTCTCGGTCACATAACCGATGACGCCGTTGATCGCCACCACCCCCAGGATCACCACCGCGTCCACAAGCCCGCCCGTGACGACGGATATGCCTGCGGCCACTCCGAGAAGAGCCACGGGCAAGGATTTGAATTGATCCAACAAGATGCTCCATCCCGACCGCGGCGAAGCTTCGGAAAGGGCATTGGCACCATATTGCGCCAGTCGCTCCCGGGCTTCAAGAGGGTCGAGGCCCCTTGCCGGGGCGCACCTCAATCTGGCCGCAGCCTCGTCGGCGCGCATGGTGTGCCAGGGGTCATCCGGCTGGTAGCGAATGGGGCTTCGGGTGACGAACGCACCCTTCACCTTCGAGATGGCGTTTTGCAGGGGTTGCAGCGAGGGTGCGACCACGGGCGGCGCGGGTCCTAATCGAGCCGTTTTCGCTGCCCGGAAAGCTTCGGGCTTCCTGGAAACCCCGGCACGGTATTCGGCCACCAACAGCTCGATCAGGGCCGCAATCACTTTGAAATCATTTCCCGAGTTGAACCGAACCAGCACGCTACCGGTCACGGTGCTGGACGACACCTCGACGACGGCCTCATGGCTCGACAGCCCGACCATCAGATGGTCTTTCAGTAACGAACAGCCCTGAAGCCCCTCAACCCTATACCTCGCCCGTCCTCTTACGGCGGTATGAATTGGCTCTACCAATGCTGCCTCCAGCACTTGCGGCATGTGCAGTCGCGGATCTGGATGCTGACATCAGCTATGATTCATCGTGCGGGGCGGTTTCCCCTTTCCTCTTTTTACGGCTCTCCGGGATCGCACCTTTTTCCTCGAAGCCAGGTTCGTCCCCAACCGCGGCCGTGACTTCGGCACCGGGGCTCCTTTTGGGAAGGGCAGCACTTGCCACCTGCTTCACGCCCTCCACCGTGCCCAGCAGGACATTCTTCACGGCGGTGACGGCGCTGGTGCCAATGGTACCAGCGGCATCAATCGCGCCGCTCACGGTCACCTTCGCGACCTCCTCCACATTGGCACCCGTCTCCCTGGCCGCCTCGATGATGCCGTCCACCGCCCTTTTCGCAACACTGCCCACGTCGGCCCCGATGGTCGCGGCTCCTTTCACGGTGCCTTGAATGGTTTCCCGGGCTACGGTGAGGATGTCGCCGCCCACATCGCTGACGCCCATGACAATGCCCTTGGCCAGGCTCTTTACGCTCAGCACCAACCCGGTGCCAACCTCTTCGGTCCCGCTGATCGCTCCTTTCAGGACGTCCTTGGTGACCCCGATGGCATCGCCCGCCACGGCCCCGGTCGCTTTGAGGGTGTCGGCAACCGTGTTGCGCACCACGCTGAGAAGCTCGTTTTCAACTTGATAGATGCCTTTCAAGGTGCCGATGACGCCGTCCTTGACCGCGGTGCCGGCTGCTCCGATGCGCTCCTTCAGCTCACTTCCGCCTGCTGGGTCCATGATACCTCTCCTTTCTTGATCGCTCTTTGAACCAACCTGTTCAATCCATGCCGGCTTCACCCTCGTCCGACGGAGTCTTCAACAGCACGCTGGCTCCGTACCAAAAGGCGGTGTACCATGCCGGGGCGAAAAAGTTGCCCATCAGAATCTGGTAGAACCCTGCGCCCGCAAGGCCCAAAAAGGCCAGGCTCGCCAGGTCCAGTTCCCCCCTGGTGGAGGCCTTGAGCTGTTCATCCGCATACCGGAAGGAACCGAGCACGCGCTGGTTGATCGTCTCGGGTCGGGCAGGCTTGAGCGCAAAGAGCTTCTTGCTCATCCCGAAGCAGGCCAGAGCCGGTGGTGCGACAGCGGGGACGAGCAGCACACTGGCCGTGGTCGGATTGATCTGAACCTCTTGGAAAGCAGGCCAGCCGGAAAAGTCGTTCCTCAAACCCATAAAGTACGCGAGGTCGCCTCGCTTACCAGGAATCTTGAGCCGTAGTCGATGAGCCGTCTGATGACAGATATACGCGCCCGGAAGCATTGGTGCGCCCCTACTCGGCTGCCGGTTCCGCCGGGGAGACCTCGGGCAGACCCTCCGCAACACCTGCTTCCTGCGAAAGTTCCGCCTTCACTTCAGCAACCAAATCCTCGAGAAGTTCCTGGGTCTCGGCGATCATCTCCTTTCCCTTTTCGTAGAGCATGATCCCACCCTTCATGCCGGCCTTGATCAAAGGTCTGGTGGCCCCAGCCACCACCGGCAACAGCACCGGCGCCAGAATCAGAGCGCCGATCCCAATGGCGGCGCCCGTCCCTATCCGAAAACCATTATCAAAAAGAGCCATGCTCGTGGTCCCTCCCTTGCTGTCCCGTTCACACAGGTGAAGCCCTACGGCTGCTGCCGTTTCCCCCTGGAAAGGCGTCCTGCAGCCGCGTCATTTCCCGGTCTTCCTTTGATATTGCAATTAAAGCAGCCAACGGCAGCAACTGTCCATCCCCTCTTTCATTACTTCCCTACAGCGGCCGTGAGCCAACCCCAAAAGCCAGCGTTGATCCATGCTTGTTAAGGAACATCACTTTCTCTTTTAACCTCCTGCAAAAGTCTCAAACCCCGCCGCGAGGCACTTCTCACGATCTCCCTTCATGGCGTGAGCGGTCATGGCGATGATCGGAAGATCGCGGCGGACCTTTTTCCCGGAGCCGCCCTCACGGATAATCCGGGTTGCCTCAAAACCGTCCATCTCGGGCATCCGGCCATCCATCAGGGCCAGAACGTAGGGGGCCATTGCCAAGGCCTGGACCGCTTCAAGACCATTGCCTGCCCCATCGCCCCGCTACCCCAGCTTCTCAATCAGCTTCAAAGCAAGCTTCTGGTTCACCACATTGTCTTCCGCCACCAGGATTCTGATTCTGCGCCGGCCGACCTCCGCAACCGTGTGTCGGGTGATGATGGGCCGCTCCGCTAAATCCCGGGCGCCGTTTCGCCGCCCGAGCGCGGCCCTCAGGCATTCCCTGAGCTGCGATTGCCTGACCGGTTTGGTCAGGCAGGCCGCGAAGCCCGCCGCTTCGAGATGGAAAGGCCCAGCCCCGTCCCTCCGAATTTGCGGGTGGTGGACGCATCGACCTCCGTGAAGGCATTGAACAGAGCGTCGATCTTGGCGGGGGGGAATACCGATGCCCGTATCCGTGACCTCAAAGCAAAGGGATGCCAGCCTTTCACTCTCCACCTCTGGGACTGATCCATCCTCGGCTGAAGATGCTCATGCTGTTGCGGGAATTGTTCAGGATGAGCCATCAGGAGATCCGGCTTCGCATTGGGAAGCCGCTACCTTTTGAAAAGCTGGCCCTGCTCCGAGACGAGGTCAAAATCACGGATTACCTGCGCTTGCGAACCTACCTGTTGGGCAAGCACCGCGACTGTGCCCGCCGCAGGGCCGTCGCCAGAGTCCGCAAGTTCATCAGACCCAGGGTTTCGCAGCGGATCGCCGGCTATCGCGAGCCGGCCTCACTACCGCATTCTCTTCGGCCCGGTGAGCATCAGCAATCAATATCACTGGATATCGCGGGAGCTGATCGTGGCCTTTTCCAAAAGCCACCGAAGGTCCGAGCTCACGCAATATGTCATGGGCAATATACGGCTGGGGAGGAACCTGCCCAAACAGTTCGGGCTCAAAGCGACCTGCCCTCTTGTCGAGAATCTGCGGGATCTGTCGGAAATCGTTTCCTGCATCGGAAACAAACGGCGAAGGCATCCCCATCCTGCTGAAGCATTATCTGAAGCTATACTCGTTTAGCTTAAGAAGTTATCATTTTTGCCTCACGGGGAGATCCCGGAAGAAGCCCTTGGCATAAGACTCTGCGTCCTCTGCGTCTCCGCGTGAAAATGAAGCTTTTGAGCCTTCACGAGTATAGTACAGCGCGGCGAAAGTTCGGCACCCTTATACACATGTTGCGTTTCGCTCCTCTCAACGCAACCTACCATCCTCGCGTTAGGACCGATGCCCTCCGTAGGTTGCGTTGAATGAACATGAAACGCAACGGCAAGGGGAACAGCAGGACACCTGCCATAAGCGGTTTGAGACTTATGCCGCGCTGTACTAGGGGGCAAATCTCTCGGCTTCACCATCGACCGGAACTTCAGCAATGTCATGGATGCCCTGATCATGGTGGATCTGGCGGAAACCGACCGGACCCTGCTAGAGCGTTACATGGGCAGAAAAGAAGCATACGATTTTCTGGCTTTCCATGGCTGCTTTCCATTGAGAGACTGTGCCTGATCCCCATGACCCGGGCGATCACAAGTATGCATGTAACGCCTTTTCCCTCCCTTTGGTGATGGGCGGCCAGGGGGATTTCATATCAGCGGAATCGCCAAACGGCCGGAAAAACCCGGAACGGGCCGTATGGACTTGATATAATTTTTTTTTGATATCGATCGTCCAGCACGTTCAACGGAAGGTACGGTGCGGTCAGCTTTTCTCAAGCTGAGCCGCGATTTGGACGCCAGGCCGATAGTGATAGATGAGTCCGCCGGTGAGGGCGGTGAACGGCGCCACCGTTACCAGGCCAAAACTTCCCACCAGGGTCTTGAGAACCTCGGCGGCCACATGATTGAAATTGAACATGTTGGCCAGGGGCACTCCCTGCCCCAGGAAGAGCATGAGCATGGCCGAATAGCTGCCGGAATAGGCCAGCAGCAGGGTCGTCGTCATGGTGCCCACCACCGCCCGCCCCACCCTCATGCCCGACCCCACATATTCCCACATGCCGATATCGGGCCGCTTCTCAGCGACTTCGTCCATGGAGGCGGCAATGTCCATGGCCACGTCCATGATGGCACCGGAAGAGGCCAGGAAGATGCCCGAGATGAAGAGGCGCGACAGGTTCAGCTCGTAGAAACCCGAGTAGAGCAGCGTTTCGGCAAAGGGCGCGACGGCCCCGTGGATGGCGAACCGGCGGGTGAAGAGCATGGCCAGGCCGCATGTGAGCAGGATGCCCATCAAAGAACCAAGAAAAGCCACCAGGCCCTTGCGGGTTAGACCTCCCACCAGGAAACAGGTGGCGCCTAGGAGGGCGGTCGTGACGCCTATGGTGAGCGGTATCGGGTCAACCCCTTTGAGGTAGCAGGGGAACATGACCTTCCACAGCATGAGAACCGCAAAAACGAAGGAGAGGAGGGCCTTGAGGCCGGTAGTGCCGGCAACGGCAACCAGTCCCAGGGCGAACAGGAGCATGAGGATCACCGTGATGTCGAGCCGGTAGCGGCCGCGGGCCACGGCCGCGGCAATAGTTCCGTCGGGCTTTAGCGAGCATTCCACGAGGATCTCGTGGCCCGGGGCAAAGATCTCATCGACGTCCATCTTCCCCATCACATTGTTGAGCACGGTGGCGATGCTGCCGGCGTAGGGACCTTCGAGGATCTCAACGCTCAGCTGCTGGGACCCGCTCTTGACGATGAGATTGGAGCGCAGGTGGGAGTTGTCGACCGAGATCACGCGGGCTTTGCTGTGAAGGGAGTTGGTCGGCTGCCGTTCTTCAAATCCCGTGGGGAGAACCACAAGCCCCAGGCAAACGAGGGCAAGGAGAAGGACGAAAATCGTGTCCGTCTTAGACGACGATGCAAATTTCATTTTTTTCTGCCGTTCTTTGAGGGAGGAAGAAAAGGGTGTCGAAAGCTTTGGATGCTTGCCGACACCCTTGAATGCGATGGGAACCGTTTACGGTTCGCGAACAGGACCGCCCATGATCATCAATCGGGCAGGGTCAGGCGCATGACTCTTGCCATCTTCTTGGCCACATCGGTGTTGTCGTAGAAACCGTTGAACGCGGGCGCCCCAAAACCATGGGCAAGCACGGGTACAGGCACCCCGGTGTGAGCATAACTGGTCCAGCCGATTCCGGCCTTGTTGTTGAGGATATGGGTAATCGTGACCGTCAGGGGTGTGTAACTGCCATAGAGCAAGGCATCCTCTTCAGGCAGGTTCGGCGAAGTGCGGCCGAGGCTCTTGTCGTAGGCATCCTCGAGGCGCAGCTTCTCGAAGTTGTTGAGCGTGGTGTAATCGAGGCCCAACAGATCGTTGATCTGAGTTTTCAGGCTTTCGTCGATATCCGCCGGGCAACTGTCGCCACCGCATGCGGTCTTATCGGCGGTCCAAACCTTGTCGAATTCCACGTAGCTGATCTTCTGATTCTCCAGCTTTTCGAAATACGAAGCGTAGGCGGTACCCGCCCAGCCGATGGTCAAACCGCCGGTTTCATGATCGCCGGTGACCACGATCACGGTGTCCCAGGGATGCCGGTACATGAACTCGAGAGCGACCCCGATGGCATCATCGAAGGCTACCATGTCATCGAAGGTGGTGCGGGCGTCGTTGGCATGGCAGGACCAGTCTATCTTGCCGCCCTCTACCATGAGGAAGAACCCCTTCTTGCCTTTCTCCAGGAGGTTTATGGCCCGAGAGGTAAACTGTGCCAGGGTGAGATGGTTGTCCGCCTGGGCAGGATCAATGGCCACGGCGCGAGCGCGGTCGATATCATAGAAGAGGGCCTTGTCATTCCTGAGGTCGTCGAGCACGGGATTGATGGCAATGGCTTTCTGGCCTGGTTGGAGCGCATCAATTTCGGCCTTGGTATCGGCAATGACATACCCCGCTGCCTGGGCAGCAACCAACACGTTGCCCAGCGCACCATCGGCAGCCTTGAACCCACCCCCGCCAAAGAAGTCAAACCCGCTGGCGTAGGTCTGGTGGCCAATATTGTGATAGCTCCCGCGCAGGGGTTCATGTGCATAGAAACAGGCAGGGGTGGCGTGGTCGATGGATACGCTCGAGATGATGCCCACCTTCATGCCAGCCGCCTTGGCCTGCTCGGCGATGGTGGTGTAGGGGACGGTTTTGGTGGGATCCATGGAAATCACGCCGTCGGCGGTCTTTTTGCCGGTTGCCAGGGCCGTGGCGGCAGGCGCCGAATCCGTGATGTAGCTGTTCCAGGGAAAGGTGGTGCACATGCCCTGCACCGAAAGCTTGCTCATGTTGAGCAGCTGGGCCTTGTTCTCGCCACCCACTTCATCCCGCTGGCTTTTGTTGGCCAGATAGGCCTCGGTGGCGTTGATCTGGACGCTGGCCATGCCATCGCCGATGAACAGAAAGACATACTTTGCGCGTGGAGCCGCATGAGCCGCTCCCAGGGTTGCCAGCCAGATGAAGAATGCCAGAGTGACACTGATGCTGAATCTTTTCGTGCTCTTCATACTTTCCTCCTGAGTGATCAATCATTTCCGTTCGGATGTTGGTTTCGCCGCTTCAGGAATCCTTAATAGACAAGAATTCTGAGGTCATCGTTACGGACTTATGTAGTTTTTGTGAACTTTGAGTTACGGCCCGGCGGGTCTCCCTGCGGACGCCCAGATCCTAAAGAGGTCCAAATTGAGCCACTCTCACAGCCACAATTCATCATGCCCACGAAGTCGGGCATCCCTCGGGAGACCAGGACTTGCTCGATTCCCACGGGTGCGGAAATGACGACCCTGACTATTCATCCAAAGAATCGCACCGATCAGGCTGGGAGGAATTTGTAACTCAAATTTCACCCAGCCTTCGAGAAACCTTAACAATCCTTCTCTTATAAATGGCGTCAGTAGGTTCGCGTTCGTCCTGTTCCGGCATCGGGGGGAAGGCAGTGCTCTCCCAAAAGCCTCCCCACGGCCCTTCCCCTCATCTGGAAGGCAGGACAGGGTCCTCGATACAACAAGGGCCCAGGAAAGAAGTTTCTCGAAGCGGGTCGCGATGACGGGCCGGAGGAGCGAATAGTGGAGCCGGATGCTGCATCGGGTCGAGTCAATGAGAACGAGGCAAGGGAATATGGCGAGAAGGGAAGAAGACCGGTGGTTGGAGGATGGCGCAAGGACAAATCTTAGCCTTGGAAGGAGACCGGATATGGTTTTTATGCTCCTGATAATCGGTGTCATGTGCGGATTGGTTACGGTGACCGTCATCGCGATCAGAAGAGTTTGGCATGATGAAGGCTATTTGCCCGACTATGAGGACATTCTCTTGTGTGAGCAGGCAAACGACGAGAGTTAGGACTCTGCCGCGAACGAAAGTTCCGGAGCACATCTCACTTCGCCACACGAATGTAACCCGTTCATAACAATCCTGTAACCTTCTTGCCATAATCTGCGTTCGGCAGCCAAATGATACGCACAGTTCCACCGAATCACAGGTCCATTATGCAGCAGACCCGAGGCTCGAATACAGAGATCGTCTCGACACCGGCCCCCGCCGCCGAGACCGCCGTCGTTCAGTGCCCTGCCTGCGGGTCGGACGCGGTTTATCGCTACGGCAGAACTAGGCATGACAAACAGCGCTTTCAGTGCCTGATCTGCCGACGTCAGTTCTCGCTGGACAGCACAAGGCAAGGGATCGCCTGCAAGCCGATCTGCCCGAATTGCGACAGGCCGATGCATGTCTACAAAAGGGAGGGCCGCAGCATAAGATTCCGATGTGCGAACTACCCGCACTGCAGGGTCTACTGCAAGCTGCAACAACTCCAGAATAACGGAGCCGCCGATGGTGGGAAATAGCCCGGAGGTACCGGAAGAAGTCATTAGCACCATCATCCAACTCGCTCCCCATGCCGAGATCTGCCATCACATCCCGGGCCGCATTCGCCTCAAGATCTCCCTTGCAGCGCTGGGCCAGCTCGACGCGGCTATGATCTCGCGTACCATTCGTTCGGTACCAGGGGTAATCAACCAGCGCATCAACCTGCATGCCCGGTCGGTGGTCATTGATTACGACCGGAAGTTCATACCTTATGATCTTTGGGAATTGCTGGGGCAAATCCGGGTCAAACCCGAGCTCGCCGCAGTGGCGCGCGAGCTCATGCGGGTTTTGTGGCGGTGAAAAGCATTGCAGCACCTTCCGGGCTATTCTGGTTGCGGCGTCCGGTGGTTCCCACGGCGGCATGGCGAGTGGTCGCCGAATGATAATGGGAAGGGGCTAATGATGCGGAAAAACGCTATTACCACTGCGATAGCGCTGGCACTCCGCTTGTGTGTCCACATCTCCCCTCTGCCAGCGCTCGCGGGTTCGGAGGTCTTTCTCTGGGGCACGGGCGCAAGCTTTCCCTACCCGCTCTACCAGAGATGGATAGAAATCTATCAAAACCAGAGCGAGGTGCGGATAACCTACACGCCTTCCGGGTCCGGCAGCGGCATCAGGCAGCTTCTTGAACGACGCGTTGACTTTGGGGGAACCGACGTGGTTCTGTCGGCTGAGGAAGCTGCTCAGTTCCAGGAGCAGGTGCTCCATATTCCGACCTGCATCGGAGCCGTGGCGGTGATCTACCACCTGCCCGATGCTCCGGCGCTCAAATTGACTCCCGATTTGATTGCCGACATCTTTTCGGGCGAAATAACGCAATGGAACGATCAGAGAATCGCCCGCGTCAACGCCGCGATCAGCCTGCCCAGGTTGCGTATCACCACCATGCATCGCTCCGAGGCGAGCGGCACCAGCCACATCTTTACTGAATATCTCGGCAAGACCAGCTCCAAATGGCGGGAGAAAGTCGGATTCGGCAAAAGCGTCAACTGGCCGACGGGGATCGGGGTGGAAGGCAACCTGGGAGTCGCCGAGTACGTGGCCAAGATCAAGGGTAGTATCGGGTACGTCGAATTGACCTACGCAGAGAGGAACAGACTTGCTACGGCGTGGCTCCAAAACCGTTCGGGGCATTTCATCAAACCGACGCTCGCCTCGGTTGCTGCTGCGTCCAAGGGGGGAACTACCCCCAGAAGCAAAAGTCCTGATCACCGATCCACCCTCGGCTGATGCTTATCCGATCAGCGCTTTTACCTACATCATCTTCTACCGGGAACAGGCCGGCCGGGGACTGCCGGCGAAAAGAGCACAGGTCCTCGGCCGGTTTCTATGGTGGATAACCCATGAAGGCCAGCAATACTGTGGCGAGCTGCTCTACGCTCCTCTTTCCAACGAGGCGGTCTCCAAGGCGGAACAGGCCATCGCGGCCATGACCTATGCAGGAGAGCCCCTTGTGCTTTGGTAGCAGGAATTCACGGGGGCCAAGGAGACAAAGCCCTGGGCGATTCCTGGCCAACCTCGACATCGTCTTCGCCCTCATAACGTTACCGCTGATGCTGGATGCCACCACCTGCCTCGCCGGCAAGCAGGTTCGGGTGGGTCTGTATGATCTCCCTCCCTTATCTGAAATGTCTCCTGCCGGGCTGAACGCCGCGGGAGATACCCAGGAAGCGTCCGGCCTCTTGCCGGCGCTCCTCGAGGCCATTGCCGATAAAGCGGAATGGGACGTGATCTATCTCTCCTGTTCCCGCAGGGAATGCCTGGAGAGCCTAAGTGCCGGGAGCTTGGACCTCCTGGTGGCAGCTCCTTATGTGAAGGATCTGGCACGCACCTTTGCTTATACCCGAGAAACCGTCATCCCGACCTGGGCTCAGGTTTACGCCCACGGTGAACTATCCGTTCAGTCCTGGTTCGACTTCAATGGCCGGGCAGTTGGAGTGGTAAGGGACGATCCTTACAATGCGGAGGCGCGCGCGGTTATCGAGCGGTTCGGCCTCACCTGCAAATTCGTCGAATTCAAAGGCTACCAGGAAATATTCAGTGCCCTTCAAAACAGTTGGATTGATGTCGGCGTTGTTGACCGTTTCTGTGCCATGTCCCTGGACATGGGTGCAGATATCCTCCGGACTCCCATCATTTTTGCCCCTATAGAACTCCGGTTTGCCGTCGCCAAGGGTCAGAATGAAGAATTGATCGCCACCCTGGACTATCATCTCCACTCCCTGAAGAGGGAGTCCAGCTCCGTCTACCATGTCCTCCTCAACCAGCGCTTTGGCCAATCCCAGCAATTCCGGCTGCCTCCCTGGGTCTTTTGGGGATTGTCCTTTGCGGGAGGGTTTCTGGTGCTGCTTGTCGGGGCGAATCTCCTCATGCGGCAACGAGTGAGTGTCAAGACCGCCGAGTTGGCGCGGAGCAACGAAGACTTGAAAAACGAGCTCATCCTGCGGCGCGCGGCCGAGAATGCGATGCTGGAAAGCAACCGCAGGTTCCATGCGCTGTTTGAATTCTCGCCCGACGCCATTTTTCTCCAGACCGTGGAAGGTCGAATTCTCGATTGCAATATTGCGGCCGAAACCTTGACCGAGTATGGCAAGGACGAGCTGTTGCAGATGTCGATTCCGGGCCTGATCGCGGAAGACCCGGATGACCACTTGAAAATCCCCCACTTGTGGCCGGGTATTTTCCCCCCACCCTCCAAACAACTTAGGGCATAGGGGGGCTATATAGAGGCCTAAACACAGTAATGATTTCCTTTTTCATCCCCCGATTTTCATCTTCGAAGATGGGGGATTCGCAGGTGGCTATAAGTGGGGGAATCGAGGTGGCCATCAGGGACTGGACCGCCTGAGAACCTATTTTCTTTTCCGTACGGCCTTCTTTCGATTGACTCTGCTACCGAAATAGGTCGTGATGACAAACTCGTCGTCACGCCTTAATTGTCGATAGATGGCGAACAGATAACGTTTCTTTCCATAGCTGCGAACGGCAATCAACGAGCTGCGATACCCGGGCAGAACCGGATCAGGATCGGCAATGGTTTCCAGGACGTCATCGTAATGGCCGGCCATTCCGGGGAGAACACAGGGACCAATCCACCTTATTTTCACTGATCGGTGGTCCGACATTTGGGGCCAAGCTCAGTGTTCTTGCTCGCCCTGAAGAAAGCGACCATCCAGTCCGGGCTCAAACCATCTCCCTTTTGAAAAAAGGTATTTTCCTATAAGGACACCCTCCAGATTGAGGCGGGCTCGTCCAACTACAGGATAAGATCGTGGATCGCTTCGCTCTCACGATCGTTCGACGACTTTTTCCATGAGCTCGAATGTAATCCCGTGCTCTAGGAAGATGGGATGTTCTGGTGCCTGCCCCGGCGCAGTTTGAAACCCGAGCGCTCTGAAAAATTCGGCCGATGTATTACGAGCGATGGTGTGAATGCGGAGACATTTCCTGCCGTTGGCAATACGGTAGAGCTCCGCGATGAGCGTGCGACCGATGCCATGTCCCTGGGCATGAGGAGCGACGGCTAGATGTCGAAGCTCTATCTCGGCGTCTTCAGCGCACACAGCCACCAGCCCTCCAACAACCTGTTCGTTTTCTCTGGCCAGCAGTTCGAATGCCTCGCCCTCCAGCTCGAACGAGCGGCGTATGTCTCGCGGAAGACCCAATGGTTGCCACAAAACCGTCCAAAGCAGTTCATCCAACGTTGCAGCAGCATCGGTTGTTGTTACGATCTCTACTGTCATTATTCTCTTGTTCTCGTCGAACGTTACGCTTCACCGGACGGCAAACCCGCCGCGAGTGAGCCGTACGGTGCAGGGGCTGGTTCGGCAATCTCATTTTGTCGCTGACACATTGATACGACGGAAGGTCTCAAAGCATCTTCCATCCGCTTGTTTCGTTTCTTCAAGCATGCTGTTCACAACGAAGTCCCGGAACGAGGACTTTACAGGATCCGGGATGGGGGGAAAAAATGGCACGAGAGTTGGTTGATCAACCCACTTGATCATCGTTTCCGCATCCTGGAAATACCTGTCCGCAAGCTCGTCCCATAACCGAGCGTCATGCAGGCCGCTTGACTTGGCCAAGGCTTCATACTCATCCACAGATGGCATATACCAGGGCCAGTCGAATTCCGCGAAAAATGATCGGTATTCATCCCGTGCCATTGCGTTTCCCCGCCCGTCCGCTGCATTTTGTTGTTCATTGCATTCGTTGGGCTGAATGCTAACAAGAGGTGCTACCGCCATATCCGTGAGATGGTGATCAATCTGGACAATGGGCCGGATGTTGCGAGCAATCGTACCCAGTTCATAAAAAGAATGGTCGAGTTTGCCGCAAGCACTGGTTTGGAGATCGTTCTGGCCTACTATCCTCCATATCACAGTAAGTACAACCCGATCGAGCGATGCTGGGGGATTTTGGAAATGCACTGGAACGGGGCCTTGCTCGACTCGGTGGAAAGCGTACTGGAGTGGGCAGGCACAATGACTTGGAAGGGCATCAAACCGGTTGTTCACTTGATGGACAAGGTCTATCAAAGCGGCGTGTCCGTCGCCAAGAGGGCTTTCAAAAAGATTGAAGCATGCCTCAAACGTAATGAAACCCTTCCCAAGTACAGTGTCCGAATCCAGCCGAACCCTGGATAATCTGGGGAGGTTAATTGTTTGGAGTTGCCTAAATCCAGCATACTAAAAAAAGGGGCGCTGACCATGGGCGTGTTCAGCCATGATCAGCGTCCCTCCGTCTACTGGACAACCTTGCTGAAGACATCGTTCTGGGGCCAGCCGAACAGGGTGCCCAAGGTCATCGTTGCCGGTCCCGAGTCGGGAAATTGAAAGGTAAAGGGATAATAGGCCGGAAAGGTTTCAGGATAATTGGGCAAGACGGCTCTGAAGGCATCCAGACCGGTAGGCACCATTTTAGCCCGGATTTTATGGGGCCCCATGACAATTTCCAGGCCGCCACCCGACTGGTGCACCCTGAATTCGCCGAAAGCCGGATGGGAGTAGACGCCGCAGTAGTCGCCCAGAGGACGCGCAAGGGCCTGCTCGGCGGCAGGGGGAGTGTTTGGTTCTGCCTCCCACTGCGGTGGAGCCTGGCTCTCGGACATGGCTTGATCCAGTCCGACCTGAGAACTCTGCCTCCCGAAATAGTGATCATAGAAACGGAACGCCAGCTTTTGCACCACCCCGGGCCTGTAATTGAAGGACGAATTGCCGGTGAAGTTCGCCCCGATGTTGGCGAGGATCACGACACCAAGGTTGGCTCCGGGCACCAGAAGAACGCTGGACTTAAAACCTATTTCCGTGCCGTCGTGGGTGATCAGGGGCTGCGGCGAGAGACCGAAATACTGCCAACCCGAGGCGTAGGAGACGGCTCCCCAGTAAGGAGAGGCCGGGCCGTTGGCATAAGGGGCCTGGAGCACTTTGGGAGCCTGCAGATACCTCATGTTTGACTCTGTGACGATCTGCTGATCGCCCCATCGTCCCAGGGCCAGGTTCAGCCGAATCCACTGAGCCATATCCAGAGCGCTGGATCGGATGGCCCCGGCAGCAAAGGATTTATCGACCACGAAACTGTTGGCCCAGTTCGGAGCCACGGGGGAAAGGCTGCCATCCGGAAGGAGCAAGTGTCCATACGCCACGTTGCCCAAGGTTTCCAGTTCTGCCGTGGTCGTGACACTGCGACTCATTCCCAGAGGAGCGAAGATCTTTTCAGAGAGATTCTGCCCCCAGCTCTGTCCTGTCTTTGCCTCGATGAGTCTCGAAACCGCTACATACATGATGTTCTGATAGGCAAAGGAAGTTCGGAAGCTGGTAGCGGGCGGTTCGAACCGAATCCCTCGCACCTGAGCGCCCATGGGATAGTCCAAAAACATCATGCCAAACAGACTGTACCACGGCAAACCACTGCGATGGCACAGCAGGTCTTCCACCTGAAAGTTCTTGTTTACCCATGGATCGTGCATCTTGAATGAAGGCAGATGCCGGTGGACCTGGTCCGTCCAGGCAAGCTGCTTCTGATCTGCCAGGATAGCCAGTTGGGTGGCACCGAAGGCCTTGGTGCAGGAACCGATCTCAAAGATCGTGTTGGCATCTACCTTGGGTGAATTCGGATCGACGCTCAAGTGGCCGAAGCCCCTGGCGTAGATGACCGCATCGTTCTTGACGACGGCAATGGACATTCCGGGAATACCCGCCTCGATCATCCAGTCGGCCGCTTCCGCTTCGAAATCCTGCAGCCAATCAGCCCGTGCGTTCCCTGGATTGATAACCAGCATCAGGAACAGCACCAAACACCCGGTCACTGCCGAGCCGCCCAACAGCCTTCTGCAAATCCTCATACTCCCCTCCGCTCTAGGTGTGTCAGGAAATAGAACCATGGGACGATACCCCGTACAAAAAGCCTCTGAAAACCAGGATTCCTCCTAACATCGGCTATTCGTCCATCCTGCTAAACACCTCTTTTGGATCGGGGCCGACCATGGGCCCTACCGCCAGGGTTGCCGGGCCAGAGGACGGGAAAGCAAACTCCATGGGAAAGGTCATCTCGTACCCTTTCGGGTAGCCTGAAAGATAGGCGGTAAAAGCATTGGGACCGGCGGGAACCAGGTTGGCCCGGATCTTCCCGGGTCCCATGGTGATCACCAGGCTTCCTTTCGACTGTCTCACGATGAACCTGCCATAGGCTGGATTGGAATAGACGCCGCAGTAGTCTTCCAGAGAGCGGCAGGAGGCTTGAGCGCTCAGGGGGAAAGATGCCCGGGATGAGGATGGGCGCGCCAGACCTCGCAGTGCAACGAGATTCCGCTCCAGTTCGGCCGGCGGGGTGCCTCTGTTGAAGTAAAGGTCATAGAACCGGCACACGATTTTGGAGGCAAGATAATCCCCCCCCTCGATGTTGGTGAGAACCGCTATGCCAATATCGGCCCCGGGAACCAGCCCGAGAGCGCTGCCGCTGCCCATGGCGCCGCCGTCATGGAAGAGAAAGGGCTGTGGGGAAAGGCCCCAGTAGTTCCAAGCTCCGCAGCAGTACGAAACCGATCCCCAGGAGGGCGAATCGGTATTGTGAGCCCACGGGGCTACGAGCACCCTGGGAGCATGAAGGTAGCGCATGTTGGCTTCCGTTACGATCTGCTGATCCCCCAGTTTGCCTGGCGAGAGCTGGAATCGCAGCCATTGGGCCATATCGTGGGCGGTGGTGCGAACGGCCGCGGCGGCCAGAGACCGATCCTGAATGGTATTCCAGATCCAGTGTGACGGGATGGGCCAAAGACCTCCGTCGCTTAATCGCAGGTGACCGGGTGCCACATCCTCCATCGCATCCACAGCGGCCTGAGTGGTAACGCTTCGAGTCATACCCAGGGGACCAAAAATGAGCTCGGAAAGACTCTCGCCCCAGCTCTTGCCTGCAACCGCCTCGGCAAGCTTCGCCGCGGCGATGTACATGCAGTTCTGATAGGCAAATGCCGTGCGAAAGCTGGTCACCGGCTGCTGGAAGCGAATGCCGCGGATCCGCTCCCCGGTGGGGTAATTCAAAACCTCCATCATCGTCAGCGAGTACCTATTCATCCCGCTGCGATGGCACAGCAGGTCCTCTACCTGCATCTGGGCGTTCACCCAGGGGTCGAACATTCGAAACGACGGCAGGTGTTTTCTGACCGGATCGGTCCAGGCAAGCCGCTTCTGGTCCGCCAAGACAGCGAGTTGAGCGGAGGCAAAGGCCTTGCTGGTGGAGCCAATCATGAAGACCGTATCTTCATTGACCAGGGGGGAAGAAGGATCAACGCTCAGGTGGCCGAATCCCTTCACGTAGATGGGCACGTCATTTTTAACAATGGCAATGGCCATGCCAGGAGAACGTTCCTCTGCCATCCAGGCGATTGCCTCAGCCTCAAGATCCCGAAGCCAATCGGCGTGTACTCGTTGAGGAGTGAGAATGCCCCCGAAAGCCAAGAAACAACAGCAGGCGAACACCACGTACCGCAACATCTTTCGACTCACCTTCATGATCTCCCCCCATTTCTGTAAAAAGCACTTCCTGCTTATGAAGGAAACTTTCATTTTAGGCAACTCCCAAGAATTAATATACCGGGATGGAGGAGCCCTGAAGGGGCGACAGTTCATAGCCCAGAGCAACGCCCCATAAGCGCTCAAATAAGATACCTGACTTTTTAATGGGTCTTTCATAGTGTTGTTTCACTATGAACCCACTGCAAACGCTTGATGACTGGGAGATCCTTTTGAGGTTTTTGCCAGCAGGCTGGGCAGAAAAGGCTTTCGAACTGGGCGCCCTCGCCCGCAAGCGAAAAATTGATTCACCTCAAACCTTGCTTCGTGTCTTGCTGATCCACCTGGCTGATGGCAAGTCCCTGCGGACGACAGCGGCTTACAGCCAGGAAGTTCAGCTGTGTAGTGTGAATGATGTCTCCTTGCTCCACAGGCTAAGAGCCTCCGAGGGCTGGTTCAGGTGGATGTCCCAAGGGATCGCAAAAGACCTTAGAGGCTCCCAGCTTCCGGACGCTCTCGGCCGCAAGTTTCGGGTGCGCGTTGTGGACGGGACTGCAGTGAGTGAACCCGGAAGCACGGGAAGCGATTGGCGGGTTCACTACTGCCTCCAGTTGCCTGACCTTCGATGCGATACCTTCACCGTCACCAGTACGGAAGTGGGGGAAGATTTTCAGAGGCACTCCATCGAGGAAGGAGACCTTCTGATTGCCGACCGGGGATACTGCAAACGGGCAGGCATTTGCCATGTCCTCGGGCACGGCGGAGACGTGCTCGTTCGCTTTCATTCCTCCAATCTCCCCCTCTTCACATACAAAGGAAGAACGCTAAAGTCGCTAAAGCTTCTCCGAACCCTCGGGGTGGGAACGTATGGAGATTGGAATGTCTGGTTCCGCTCTCCGGTAAAAGGTGATCTGATCAAGGGCCGCCTTTGCGCCATACGCAAAAGCAAAGAAGCCATCGAGCTTGCCAAAAAGAAGCTTCGAATCAAGGCCTCAAGACAGCAAAGGGAGCTGCGACCAGAGACTTTGGAGCATGCCGAGTATGTGAGCCTGTTTACCACAACGAACCGTTTCTCTCTGAAGGCCGAGGAGATCTTGAATCTGTACCGCGACCGCTGGCAAATTGAGCTGGTGTTCAAAAGGCTCAAGGGCATCATCGGATTAGGGAATCTGCCAAAGCAAAATCCGGAGAGTGCTCTTGCCTGGTTACAGGGAAAACTCTTTGTCGCTCTCCTGGTTGAGAGATTGCACCAGGAGGCGGAATTCATTTCCCCCTGGGGATATCCAATCTCCAGCCCCGTCCAAGGATAAGGAAAGATCCGGCAATCAGAGAGTAAGGAGCGCTTGGCGGGAGTTCGCGTTTTGGTTTATGTTGCTCCAACATGCTGTGGTTCCAAGACTTTCTATTCCAATGGCATTCCAGAACTGGTCGATGATAAGGCGCAATCTCATGGAAAACGCCCGGAGTAGAATGGTTCTATTTAATATTGTAACGTCTTCATCATAAGAGCTCTTTATTTGAGCGCTTATGGGGCAACGCCCTGGGTGAGGGGCAACACTCTCCATCAATACGAGCCCTGAAAGGGCAGCATTTCCTCTTCGCAAAGCCACGAGAACCCTTATTGGATATGCCGCCCTTTCACGGCTCCCATTCTATTTATGGAAATGCTCCATGTCCTGTCGCCCCTTCAGGGCTCGTTCCAGTTCTTTTTTAGGTACGCCTCATGGATGACGTCCTGGGAGGTTAATTTTTGGGAATTACCTTAGATTGCGTATTGGCACAACCCGTTCTTTCTTTATCAATCATATCACGATTGCGGCTGCATACCTTGCTGGTGCCTTCGATCTGCTAACGAATGGGTCAGCGGCGGCAGTAGGCCGTCCGCTGGAACCAATGGTTGGGCTCAGCTCGCCCCTCGAATGACCTCTATGATTTCCGAAGCTATCTCTTCCACCGTGTGAGTCGCAGTATTGCGTGCGAGTTTATCGGCGAGCGATGGACTGAATTTAATTACCTCTTGCTTTGTGATCTCATGCCAGATGGGAAGTAGGACTTGTTCTCCACTAACAGCCCGCGTTACAAGTCCATCCAATTCATAGTTCGTCCAGCCCTTTGAAAAGAATGTTCGTGATATAACGACGACGCCAAAGCGGCTGTTAGCAAGACCCTTGTCGATTTTTCGCCTCAGACTGTCACCGATTTTCAATTCAAATTCATCATACCAGACACGCAGGCCGCCATCTTGAAGGGTGGTTGCTAAAGGCCGCACAACTGCGTCTTTATCTTCCGACGCATGAGAGATGAACACATCAAACTCACGATCATCTTCGAGCGGCGAAGTGACGGGATTTTCCCGTCCCTGCACAAGTGATGGAACAGACGAAAGCGGACGTTCTTGAATTGGAGCCATAGGCCTAGGGAGAATTCTCATGGAATGGCGAACTTGCCCACCATATCCCCCAAGATCGATCACAAGATACCAGTGACCAGAGTGTGGTACTTGTAATCGCACAGGGGACCTTGTCGCTTGTCCTCCGTAATATCTAAATTGGCGGCCGCTTTTATACGAATTGAAGTTTGAGCTATCGACCAGGAATACATTTGCTGCATTTCCGGACAGTGTTACTTCAACTATTTCCCGTCCTGACCGACTGCCCAGATCGTAGTAACTAAACTTCATTTACCCTCCATATTGAGCCCAACATTCTGGTTGGGTGGAAATGTTTCCTTGATACCGCCCCTATATGAGGATAAAGTGTCCGTGTTTGATGATAACAGACCGTGGAACATGGAAAAAGGATGCCTCTTGTTTCCGTGCTCGGAGGATATGCCGGAGAAACATGGAAAGCAAGGAAAAATTCAGGCCTGATCCAAGCTTACGGCTGATGGATTAGGTTCGCCAGGTTCTCAGATATCACCACTATGCCTACCGTACGGAGCACACCTACTGCGACTGGATTCTCAGATTCATCAAGTTCCACGGATGCAAAACCCATCCGAAGGACATGGGCAAGAGCGAGATCGATAGCTTTCTCAGTCACCTGGCTACTCATGGCAAGGTATCGGCAGCCACCCAGCGGCAGGCCATGAATGCCATTGCCTTCCACTACCGGCACGTCCTGGATCAGCCCATAGCAGACCGGATCGAGCCGGTAAGAGCGAGACGGCATACCCGTCTTCCGGTGATCATGACCCAGGAGGAGGTTCAGCAAGTCCTCAACGAGATCAAGGGCACTCATTTACTCATGGCCAGGCTTCTCTATGGCGCTGGCTTGCGCCTGATGGAGTGCATAAGGCTGCATGAAGAGGACCTGCAACATCACGTGCAGCGGGTGAAAAGGCTGCATGACGAAGATCTACAAGAGGGACATGGTGAAGTCTATCTGCCTGCGGCTCTTGCCAGGAAATACGGCGGTGCCGGCAAGGAGTTCCGCTGGCAGTACGTCTTTCCAGCCAAAGCGTTGAGCACCGACCCTCGCACCGGGCTCGTCAGGCGACACCACGTACTCGAATCCGGATTGCAGAAAGCGGTGAAGGTGGCAGTTGATCGCGCCGACATCACGAAACGGGTCTCCTGTCATACCTTCCGGCACTGCTTTGCCACCCATTTGCTTGAAAATGGCGTCAATATCCGCGTGGTTCAGGAGCTCTTGGGCCATGCCGACGTGAAGACAACGGAGATCTATACGCATGTGATGAGGAAGGACCTCACGGCGGTGATGAGTCCCTTGGATCGGCTCGAAAGCAGGTCGGTGGTGCCAACTCATTGAACGCGCGTTTCCGGCAAGAGCACATGAAACGGCCTGAGGCTTACGGGTATGATCGGCTGACCATTCCAAGAGAACGGAGGACAGCCGATGAGAACCAAGTACCCTTTGGAGACGCAATCTTGTTTGCAGGAAGCAGCCGCGAAGTTTTCCCGGTGGCGCACCACCCGCAAGCCGCGCAGCGCCTTCCCGAGGAGTTGTGGCAAGCCGCCGTGGACCTTGCACCCCCCTATTCCACCCACCACATTGCACGGGCCCTGAGACTCAACTACACCGACCTGAAGCGCCGCATCGGAAAGCGTCCCCCCGAGGAGCATGCGGCGGAGTTTATCGAGATCCACATGCGGCAGCTCTTGCCGACGGCCCCGTGTGTTTTGGAGCTGCGCTGCCCTAAGGGCTTCGAGCTGAAGATCCATGACTTTGACCGGATTCAGCCGTAACTGGCGCCTCTCATCAATTGTTTTCCCGGGCAACGATGATGATTCAGATCATTCCTCAGATGCGCATATTCCTCTGTGTGGAGCCGCAGCTCAGATCCCAGCTCAATGTGCTGCTCCATGCACAACCGGCGCAGGAGCTGTGAGGTCTCAGGCCAGATAGGACAGCAGCGCTGTCTCCTGCCCTTTCCGGTGAGCTGGGCTTGGTAGGGTTTGCCCAGCCGTAGGTTACAAGCCCTTAGATCCAGAATCTCCTGAACCCTGGCGCCGGTGTTGAACATGGTTGCCAGGAGAGCATAGTCCCGCCGTCCCTTCGGTGTGGTCTGGTTAACGGCGGATAGCATCTCCTGAATTTCATCGATCAAGGCGCCATTCCGGTCTGCAAGGAGGGAACCGGCAACACTCGCCAAGGGTTCGATCCATCGCAGATAGTATTAGGTAGACAGTATCGATTTGTGCTTGTCCTGGAACTCCTCGACCGCTATCGCCACATCACTCGGCAAAGGCAGAATGCGTGATTTGAAAAACTTGGAGGAGCGAATGGTGAGCGTTTGCTCCTTGAGGCTGTAATCGGCTCTGGTCAGCCGAAGCAGATCCCCTCTGCGGATTCCGGTGGGGTAAAGGAGAATGATCGCCAAACGGGTTGTTGCTGCTCGTGCCCTGCCATTTGTCCTTTATGAGGTGCATCTGGCCAAAGACGGTCCCGAAACCACTGCGGCGATCAGGCAGGCGACACAAGCCGGGAAACCATTTGAAGCCGTGGTCATGGACTTGACCATTCCCGGCGGGTGCGGAGGGAAAGAAGTCATCAAGGAAATGCGCAAGATCGATCCGAAGGTGAAAGCGATCGTTACGAACTGAGTGAAGTGATCCACAAGGTCATGTCAAACCAGGCTCACGCCAACTGCGATGACACCACGACCTGGGGTTCCTCCGCAAGGCCCGGCGACGCTTCCGATCAAACCGACAAGTGATCGGATTTCAGGCAGCAGTTCTAGATTCCCAGAAACGCCTGCTTGACCTGTTCGTTTTCCAGCAGTTCGCTGCCCTTGCCTTCGTGGACGACGCGGCCGTTTTCAAGCACATAGGCACGGTCGCAAATGGCGAGGGTCTGCTTGACGTTTTGTTCCACCATGAGAATGGTGATGCCTTCCTCGTGGATCTGGCGGGTAAGGCGAAAGATCTCCTGGGTCAGCAGGGGCGAGAGTCCCAGGGAGGGTTCATCGAAGAGGATCATCTTGGGGCGGGACATCAAGCCGCGGGCAATGGCACACATTTGCTGCTCACCGCCGGAAAGGGTCCCTGCCATTTGCTTCTGACGTTCGCGAAGTCTAGGGAAGAGGGTCAGGACCCACTCGAGGGTCTCTTTCCGGTGGCCTTTGGCATCGGGGGTGCAGGGAGCCAATTTCGAGGTTTTCCACCACGCTCATTTCCGGAAAAAGCTGTCGTCCCTCCGGCACATGGGCAATCCCATGATGGATGATGCGGTGCGGGGGGGTCTGATCGATCCGCTGATCTTCGAACCAGATAGCGCCGCTCGTGGGATGGATGATGCTGGAGATGGTGCGCATGATGGTGCTCTTGCCTGCCCCGTTGGCCCCCACCAGGACGACGAATTCATTCGTCCGGACCTGGAAGGATACGTCCCAAAGCACCTGAATATCGCCGTAGCCGGCGTTGACCTGTTCCACCCTGAGCATGGTATCTATTCCTTCCCGAGGTATGCTTCGATGACAGCCCGGTTGTTGGCGACTTCGGCAGGGGTGCCCTGAGCGATCTCCTGGCCGTAATTGATACAGAGAATCAGGTCGCAGAGGTTCATGATGACGTGCATGATGTGTTCGACGATGATGATGGTCACACCTGAATCACGAATCTTGCGGATGAGCTTCACGCCCTCGGCCTGCTCCTGGGGCGTGAGGCCGGCCATGGTCTCATCCAGCAGGAGCAATTTCGGGCCGGTGGCGAGGGCCCGGGCAATTTCGAGCCGTTTGCGGTCACCGATGGTCAGGCCTTTGGCAGGGTAGTCCTGCTTCTTGACCAGCTCGCAGAATTCCAGCACCTCAATGGCCTTGTCCCGGGCCGCCTGCTGCTTGGCGGTCAGGCTGAAGGCGGAGGCCATCACATTTTCGAGCACGGTCATGCGGCGAAGCGGTTTAACGATTTGAAAAGTGCGGCCGATGCCCACTTTACAGATCTTCCAGGTGGGAAGCCCGTTCAGTTCCTGCCCTTCAAAATGAATCGTCCCGGATGTGATCGGGTAGTAGCCATTGATGAGATTGAAGACCGTGGTCTTCCCGGAACCGTTGGGGCCAATCAGCCCGAAAATCTGCCCCTTCTCCACGTGAAAGGTCAAATCGTTCACGGCGATCAGGCCACCAAAGGCTTTGGTGAGATGACTTGTTTCAAATAAGTTCATGGTCAGTTTCCAGCGGTCGCAGAGGGCAGCGGTTTTCCCTTCGACCAGAGTTGACTGATCTTGGGCCAGTCACCAACAATACCGTTGGCCAGGTAGCGAATGACAACGATAACGAGCAAGCCGAACACGAGCACGTGGCCCTCGCTGACCCATTTGGGAAGAAGGCCGAAGAAGGAGCTGCGGAAGGTTTCCTGGAGCAGCACCATGATAAAGGCGCCGACCGGCGGTCCCCACAGGGTCCCGACCCCGCCGATGATGCCCACCAGGATGGCCATGATCGAAATGTAGTGGAGGGAAAAGACGACTTGGGGATCGATGAAGGCCATGTAATTCATGTAGAAAGCGCCGGCAAGCCCGGTGAAAAAGGAACTGACCAGCAGCGACAGACTCTTGTAACGGAACGCGCTGATACCCATGGACTCAGCGGCGTCCTGATCCTCGCGAACGGCGACAAAATAGTAGCCCCACTTTGAATTGATCACCCGATAGATGGCGTAGACGCAGGCCGCCGCCACGACGAGTGCCAGGTAGTAGTAGGGGATTTTGCTGCGAAACGATTGGATGATTAAAATCCCCTGCATGCCTTCGGTGAGGTCACGCCAGACGGTCGCCCCAATGCGGAAGATCTCTCCCACCGCAATGGTTGCCAGCGCAAAATAGGGACCCCGCAAACGAAAGCACACCCAGCCGATGAAAAGCCCTACCAGGGCGGCCACGGGACCTCCCAGGAGCATCCCCCACCATGCCGAAATACCGAGCTGGGTGACGCACAAACCCGCCGTATAGGCTCCCGTGCCAAAGAAGATGGCATGGCCGAAGGAAACCTGCCCGGTGTACCCTGCCAGAAGGTTCCACGAGGACCCGATCACCACCCACATGAGGGCGATGATGAAGATATGGCGGTAGTAGTCCGACTGCACCACTATTGGAAAAACGGCGAGCAGGACGAGGGGAACGAGGGTTGACCAGCGCATTGTTTTCATCGTGAAAACCTGTTTAGATTTTTGTCCATGCCTTGAGGCCGCCCGGCAGGAAGATCAATACCAGGAGAAAAATAACCATCCCGACCGCCTCCTTGAGCGCCATGGAAATATAGGTGGCGCCCATAGACTCGGCAATTCCAAGGACAACGCCGCCCACAATGGCCCCCACGGTGCTGCCCATACCACCCAGGATGGTGATGATGAAAGCCTTCAGGGTAAACGGGCCGCCAATATCGGGAAAGAGATAATAGATGGGCAGGAGGAGCGACCCGGCGGCGGCGGCCAGGGCCGATCCCAGGCCGTACGTGAAGATGGTGATCCACTCGGCGTTGATCCCCATCAGGAGGGCCGCATCCTTATTCTGCGCCGTTGCTCGCACCGACCGGCCAATGTCCGTCTTGAGCAGAAAGAAGAAGAGCAGCAGGGTGAGGATGGCAGCGATGAAAAAGGCCACCACCATTGCCTGATTGAAGGAGATTTCACCGAGGTAGATGAATTCGGAACTGTACGAGGTGGTGACCGATTTGTAGTCGGATTGGAAGATGAAACGGATGATTTCCGTCAGCACCATCCCAAGCCCGACCGTCATGAGGACCTGGTTTTCCGGCAGGATGGAATCCACCTTCAGCAGCGGGTTCAGGAAATATTTCTGAATGATGGCTCCGATAAGGAACAGGGCCGGCATCGCCACCAGGAGCGAGAAATAGGGGTCCAGGTGAAGCTGTTCGAAGAGCACAAAGGTGATGTACATCGCAATCATCATGAGCTGGCCGTGAGCCAGGTTGATGATCTTCATGACCCCCATGATCAGTGTCATTCCAAGGCCTACGAGCGCATAAATACCGCCGATGAGAATCCCTGACACGAATGTCTGAACAAAAACTTCCATGGTGTGCCTGCCCTCAGTCGTTCAACGCCAAGAAGCGTGATTACCCGCCCCATCTTGCCTCCACCCTGCCGGATGGCTGGCAGTGCAACCGATACCTGCTGCTACTTCCAGACCTTGCCCCATTCAATGGGAAACACATAGGGCTTCGTGGCAACATCCTTGGGCCAGACCAGTTCGAGCTTGCCGTTGATCCATTGCACCAGGTAGGTGGGAAGTTTGTTCTGATTGGTCATCTTGTCGTAAGCGATGAATTTAACCGGTCCGAACACGGTCATCATGTCCGTGGCAAGCAGCGCCTGACGCACATCGTCAGCCTGGTGAGACTTGGCACGCTTGAGGGCATCCGCGATCACATAGGCGGCAGCATAGGCTTCGGCACCGTGGTATTCGGTTTCCACACCGTACTTCTTGACAAACTTGTCATAGTATTCCTTAGCCCCGGGGAATGGCAGGGTCTGGTACCAGAGGGTCGCCGAGTAGACGAGCTCAGAGGCTTTGCCGGCGTTCTTGGGGAATTCCGGCAGGGTAAAGCCGGCCGCCCCACCAACGAAAACTTTGGGATTGAGCCGCAGTTCCATGCTCTGCCGCATGAGAAGGGAAGCGTCCATGATGTAGGAAATCATATAAACCAGGTCGGGCTTGAACTGCTTGACCTTGATGAGGAGCGGCTTGAAGTCCACACCGCCGTGTTCATAACCTTCCGATACCATCACCTTGATGCCGAGCCGTTCACAGGTCGACTGGAACTCCTTCGAGCCGGCCGAACCGAAATTGGTGTTTTCGTAAAGAATAGCGGCGGTTTTGGGCTTGACCACTTCCGTCAGGAAGGATTCCAGCGCTTTGGGGTATTCGCTCACCGGCGGGTTGAGGCGAAAGATATAATTCCACCCCTGGGTGGTGATCTTGTCATCGGAACCGGTATTCACCAGGAAAGGCATCTGATTCTGCTGGGCGACACCGGCGATGGCAAAGGTTTCAGAACTGCCGTAGCCGCCTCCCAGCACCACGACCTTGTCCTTGGTGATCAGTTTCTCGGCAGCCGAACGGGCTACATCGGGACGTCCCGTATCGTCCTCGAACAGGAATTCCAGCTTCTTACCATTGACCCCGCCAGCAGCGTTGATTTCTTCGAGAGCCATTTCAAAGGATTTTTTCTCGATTTCACCAAATTTCGCCTTGTCTCCCGTGACCGGCAGAATAATCCCCACCTTGATACCTTCCTGGGCTATTACAGGGGGTACCAGTAAGGAGACCAGCGATACGGCAACCACCAACGTGAAAAGTTTCTTCATTGCCCATCCTCCATTAAAAGATTTTAGCCTTCTCTCGCGCATTGACGCTTGGCCGGCCTCAGACCGAAGGCCGCCGCTTCTATGGATACTGGTAGAACAAAGCAAATGATGGGATAATCGGATGTCGGACTTGCCGATGGCACAAGCGCACTCCTACTATGAAAATGGTTGGGAAGTCAAGCCGCAATTGATCAGGCCGCGTCGTCGCGCTATCGGTTCATGGTTGTCGTCGAGCACCGCGTGCCTGGGGGAGGCCATGCGCTCTCCCCGGAGCACCCCATACCGCACACGTTCCAGCGAGAGGTAATCGAGTGGATTCGCAAAGTCTGCCGGTTCTGTCTGCCCTGCAGCCCGTCATCGGCCGGTGCCGCTGGGTTGTTTTCCATCCCGAACGGCTCGAAGCGGCCGTTGAACTCTGGGATGACTCCCTTGCCGGGCGGCACACCTGGCACCATCCCTGCCATTTCTTCGACGGCACGGCGGAAACGGTTCGCTGGATTTTTGTCGTAGATGTGCTCAATCACTGCTTCTGGCCGGATGAGGGCCGGCCCGCCTGGACGGTGCGCTACCAGGGCCGGGATTATTCCGGGTACTGGGGACTGGCGGCAAGCCTCAAACGGGCCCGCGAGGAAGGTTTTCTTATCACCGATCCGGGATACCTGTCCGAGCTCTCTGAAGGGGATTTGCGTGAAATATTCAGGGGTGCCCGGGAAGCGGAAATCCCTCTCCTGGGGGAACGACTCTCCTGCCTGAGAGAGGCGGGACAGGTTATTCTGAGCCGCTGGCGGGGCAACCTGGTGCATCTCCTGGAAGAGACCCGCGGCAGCGCCGTTAAGACCGTGCAACAGGTGGTTGCCACCTTCGGCAGTTTCCGGGATGAGGCGCATTACCGGGAACGAACGGTTTATTTCTGGAAACGGGCGCAGCTCTTTGTCGCCGACGTGCACGCCGCATTCGACGGCAAGGGGTGGGGGAAATTCGACGACCTTGGCAATTTGACCGCTTTCGCCGACTACAAATTGCCCCAGGTCCTGCGGGAAATGGGTGTTATTGAATATCATCCGGACTTGGCAAACCGGGTCGACCAACTGGTGAAGCTGGCCGCAGGGAGTGACGAAGAGATCGAAATCCGAGCTATGACCATCTGGGCCGTGGAAGCATTGAAGGGCGCTCTGGGACGCCGGGGAAAGGCAGTGACGAGCGCGGCGATTGACCAGTGGTTGTGGCAGCTCGGGCAGCTGGCGCCCTATAGACGGAGACCCTACCATCGGTGCCGGACCATTTTTTACTGAGCGCCGGGCTGCGGTACCCAACCTGAAGCCTTGCAAGGGGGGGCGGGATTCATCTATAATACTTTGTAAATCCTGGCAAGGTGGCTGGTGGCCACCGATTGCTTTTATTCATTCTCTGACCGGCAGCAAAACAGCCGTATGAAAGGAGATCCATCATGTTGTTCCTGGGAATATTCAACTACGATCCGGCAGATCGCAACGTCGTCATCGAACGGCGGATAAAGGGCATGGACAAGGATGTGGGAGTGACCATCAAGGGTGAATGGCTCGACCTTTCCGGTCACCGCATCTTTCGCCTCTTCGAGACCGACGATGATGTCCACTTGGCCTCCTCAGTCTTTAACTGGAGCGACCTCGGCATAGCGGAGGTCATTCCGGTTATGGAAACCGATAAAGCCTTGAAGTTCTTGAAGAAGACCAAGAAGGCGGGTTAACTGCAGCACGGAGTATCGGTCGTTCGCCTTTTCGCGGTGCCCGGGTGCGGGTTAAGAGGGAAGCCGGTGCAAGACCGGCACGTTTGGTCAGCGCTGTGAGCGGGGATGAAATCTGAGGGTCGGCCACTGTTCCGGGGGTGCTCGGGCAGCCCCGGGAATGGGAAGGCTCAGAGAGTAAAGTGATCCGCAAGTCAGAAGACCTGCCGTGAAAAGGATGCCCGGCATCGGCCGGGACCAGGCTGACTGATTGCCGAAACCATGAAGCAATCCTTCCAACCTCGGGGAGAGGTTTGAAGGATTTTGTGTTTTTGAGAGGAGCGCGAAGTGGACCGATTCGATCAACTTGTGGCTCGCATTGAGCCGGTGGACCAGACCTGGCGGGAGCAGGCATGGGCGCGCTTGCATGCCCAGATTCGCCCGCGCGGCTCGCTGGGCCTGCTGGAAAACATCGCGGCACGATTGGCGGGGATGCGGCGGAGCCTGTCTTTTGACCTTTCACGAAAACTCGTTTTCACCATGGCCGGCGACCATGGGGTGGCGGCGGAAGGGGTGAGCGCCTATCCGCAGGAGGTCACCCCGCAGATGGTCTTCAGCTTCGTGCAGGGATGGGCCTCCATCAACGTCCTGGCGCGCCATGTCGGGGCCGACGTGCAGGTGGTTGATTGTGGCGTCGCGACGGATCTGCCGCAGGATTGGCCCATCCTTCACCGAAAGATCGGCAAAGGGACCGCTTCTTTCACTCGAGGGCCGGCCATGAGCCGTGACGAAGCGATCTCCGGCCTCCTCCTTGGCGCCGACCTGGTCGAACAGGCGTACACCGTGGAAGGCTATAACCTGGTCGGGACAGGTGATATGGGGATCGCCAACACGACGCCCTCCACTGCCATTGTTGCCGTGCTGAGCGGCCAACCGGTGGCGGACCTGGCCGGCCGCGGCACCGGCATCAACGACGCCACCCTGGCGCGTAAAATTGCCGTCATCGAACAGGGCCTGGCGATCAACCAGCCCAATCCGCACGATCCCCTTGACATTTTGAGCAAGGTCGGCGGCTTTGAAATCGCCGCCCTCGCCGGGGCTCTTCTGGGGGCCGCGGCAGTGAAATCTCCTCTCGTCTGCGATGGCTTCATCGCCACCGCCGGGGCCCTCCTCGCCTGCCGGCTGGTGCCGGAAGCCAAAGACTACCTGTTCGTCTCCCACCGGAGCCAGGAGCCCGGCCACAGCACCATGGTCGCCTTGCTCGGCCTTGAACCCATCCTCGACCTGCAGATGCGTCTCGGGGAAGGCACGGGTTCGGTATTGGCGATGACCATCATCGAAGCCGCCGCCAGAGTGCTCATGGAAATCAAAACCTTCTCCGAGGCCGGGGTGACCGATACGGGGCATTGAGACCTGTGGGGTCAGTAGGCAAGGCTCCGCAAAGAGCGCAGGATGAGGGTGAAGCCCATGGCGAGCATCCCCATGAGCCCCATGCCGCAGGAGAACCCGGCGAGCAGCACCGGGGCATACTGGCGCCAGGCCAGTCCGTACTTCTTGACAAAATAGTAACGCCCCAGTAAGGCCCCGAGGAGCTCCAGGATCATCCCGTGGGGGCTCGACTGACTGAGCCCCCGGACCACCCCGTAGATGAGCATGATGGGCAGGTTCATAGCCGCCAGCGCATAGTAGGTGACCACTCCCAGTCCCATCCCGAGGGCCACATAATTAGCTCTCAGCGCCTCAAAGAAAGGTGAGTTCCCCTCCAGAGTCGCACTCTGCAGGAGCAGGGTGTTGAGGGCTTGGAGATGCCACAATTCCTGGGCATAGGGGTAGTTGGCGGAGGGAATGGGCGCCAGCCGCCAGATGTATTGGGAAAAGAGCAGGCTGGCGATCAGGACTACCGGAATGACCAGGATCTCTGCTTTGATAATGCTCCGGAAGCTGGTGCCGGTCAGTTCGATTTCCCGCCATCGCTGCGTGGCCTTGCCATAATTGTGAAAGGGGATGGGGGCATACCAGATGGCAATACCGCTGTACCCGAAATACCTCGCGGCCGCGATGAAGCTGAATTCGCGCACCATGGGCAGACTCACGAACTGGCCGGCGATCCCCTCCATGCGCGCAGAAACGTATGAAATAACAGGGGTATAGATGAAACCATAGGCTACCAGAAAGATCCACGGAAATCCCGGCACCAGCATGGATGAGATCACAATGTAGGCGGTGGTTGAGGCAACGTAGATGCCGAGCGCAATCCAGATGCTGAAGTCACCGCGGCCTTTGGGCGGCGAAAAGAGCACCGCAAGGCGCTCGCGAAGTGGCCCCAGATGCTTCTGCTTGAAGCTGAAGAAAACATGATAAAGCCCGATGGCGGCAATGGCCAAGCCCAGACCGATGCTGAAACTCATATAAAAGTCGAAATTATTGGCGAAGATCGTCTCCACCGTGGCCATGCCCTTGTGCCAGCGATGAAGGATGCCGTGTTCGTAGAGAATCGGGTTGGCAAGGAGGGTGATGAGGAAGCCGATGCCGCCCCCGATCACCGCCCAGAAGGGGAGCACCATTCCGATAAAGAGAAGTCCGAGATCGAGCTGAATACCGGTGGCCACCGCCGGGAAAAAGTCTTCCGTAACGTGGGTGAGCTCAATCCAGGGGATGGGAAATATCTGGATGGGTTCAGAAAGAATCACGCCCGAGGCCGCTGGGAGCAGGACGTAGAAGGCCCCAAAAACCAGGCCGATCATGCCGCCGATGGAGAAGATCCGCCATTTCCAGCTGGTTTCATCTCGTTGAGTGGATTCGGCCAGGCCATGTTGCCCAGAGCTCCCACCGGGGCCATGGGGAAGGGGAGTTTTTCCACATCGGAAGTGAGCCGGTAGAGGGCATAACCGAGGCCGAAGTGATCCACCGCGGAGATGATCTCAAAGCCGACCATCAACAGGATCGGGATCAGCCAGTCGCGGTGGAAAAAGGTGCGATCCACCAGGGCGTCGGAACCGAACGCAGGTGCGACCCAGGTCGGGATGTGCTGAGTGAGCCCCAGCATTCGCGCCGCTTCCGACTGCACCAGATACTGGTTCCAGAGCAACCCTGAGAACGGCGAAGCCATCGCCGCTCCCGCCATATAATAGAGCACAAAGATTTCCTGCTGGCTCAGCTTCGTATAAGCCCGCTTGGCGATCTCGGCAAACAGGATGATGGTGACCCACCGAGCTGCCGGACCGATGCCGGTGCCGATCACCAGCCCGAGGTACATGGACCCGGGCATCATCAGGAAGCCGATGAAGACGGCCCCGATGATGGACTTCCACCCGAAGCCCTCCTCAAACTTCTCCGGCGGCTTGAGGAGATCCCGGTATTCCTTGAGTTCCTTATCCTCGTACATCGAGCACCTCGAAATCGCTATAACGGCAGCACATGGTAACTGATGGGGGTGAACATGCCGATAATCAGCCAGAAAATGGCCATCGTGATATCACCCACGATCAACCCGATGAAAAGTCGCCTCACCTCTCCAAAAAGGCTCATCCCGCCATACCGCAAAACCATGGTGTTGCACAGCCAGCCGATGAAGAAGCCGAACCAGAGAATCTGCATCGCTGACGTGTAGGTTGTCAGATAGCCAATGGGGTGGAGCGGCCACCAGATGAAAAGGTGGTACCCGGCAACCAGCAGTGTCATCACGCCGACCCCGATGATACTGAAGATCATGCTCCAGCGCTTGGGATCTTCCGGGTGATTGAGCAGTTGCGCAAAGTTTTCGTGAATTCTTCGCGTGGTTTCGACCGCCCATTCATCAGGGAGGGTATTCAGGCCAAAACGGTAATAGAGTGCCAGGTAGGCCGCGAACGAGACGACCACCCCCACGACGAGGGCCAGGAGAATGCCGAGAAGAAATCGAGACCTGGGAGAGCTGCCTTCGGCAAGTTTGGTGGAATGAAAGAGGGACGGCATCAAGGATTCCCGGATATCGAGAAATGTGACCTTCTGGACCACCAGCCCGAGATAAAGGGTTGCGGGGACGATCCAACGCGTCTGGAAAAAGGCGAGAAAACCGTCGGGCGGAGCCAGCGGCAGGGTGAGATAGGGCAGCCCCCCCTGACAGATGAGGCGCGAGTTGACCAACTGCAGCATGAAGCAGATGACGAGAAACAGGATGGCGGGCAGGAGATCCATGCCGAACAGGTTCAACCAGAGGACAACGCCGACAAAACCGCCCAGAAAGAGATAGAGGGCAATCCTCGGACAGAGCAGGCCGTGGCATTCTTGAATCATCTCACGACCGCGAAAGACGGACAGGAAAAGAAGTTTCAGGTGATCGCGGGCCAGCCAGAGAATAAACAGGAAGAAGACGGCAAAGGCGCCCACCATCTGCATCTCTTCCACCCGCGAGACGACCGGCCCAAAGGTGGTGCCCAGAGCCGCCGCCGGCAGACGCCAGCCGAGCGTTTGGAGCAGGCCGGGAAGCAGCCCGCCGAGGATGAAAAAGCTCCAGAGGCTGAAAGAGACCTGTTTGGAAGTCAGAAAGGCAAAGCCGATAAAGGCGGGATAAATGTAGATCTTCAGCTTATAGAAGCCGGAGAGCAGTCCTTCCTTGGGGATGTAGGGCTGAGCGAGCATGAGGGTGGGAATCTGGGGAACCTGGGGGAAATAGGTGTTCAGACCGTTTAGCAGATGCAGTACCAGAGGGATGCCGAACCCGAGCAGGAAATAGCGATGGGTGAAATACCGGAAAAGCTGGCCCTCTTCGGCTTCACCCCCAAGGATTTCCGGAACCCGAAGCAGCGGAAAATTCATCTTCTCATTTTCAACCCACTGGTGGGAAAAAACCCCAACCATGCCCAGCATGGCCGTATAGACGAGCAGGATGAAGATCCCCCACCAGACCATGGGCAGCACCCAGGTGTGCCAGGGGATGAGAGTGAGCACCTGCCACCAGCCCAGATCCAGGCCGCCTTCGAGCCCCCCGTACAGGGTATTGACCAGGTCCGGGTCCTGGGGAAAGAGCGGAGCAGGCAGGAGCGGCGGGAGCAGTTGCCCGAGGTTGCTGGTCGTTTTGGCAAACCAGGCCGGGGTCGTGATGTTGATGATGAAAGTCCGCATCAGGCCGGTGTAGGCAATCCCCGTGGCCACCGTAACCATAGACCATACCAGCAGGAGTTCATGCAGATGGAAGCGCCATTCCTTCTTCCAGAGGGCAATGAGGGGATTGATGACCACGAGCAGCAACAGCAGGCAGCCAAAGGATGCCAGGGGAAAATGGCCGCCGGCCAGAGGGCTGTTCTGGAGTTTAACGTTATTGTAAGGGGTGAACGCGCAGAAGAGGATGACCAAAACCAGGCCCGTCAGCAGCGCCCTATATCGTATCGGGGTTTGTCCCATGCAGCACTTCCTTTAACCACTCACCACAGCCCACTCATCACTCAGGTAAACCTGCCTCGCTTTAGCGTCCAGCATGCGCCAGTGGAGCATCTGCTTGCGCAGCACCTTGATGAAGTTCTTGTTAGCACGAACCCATGCCGACCGTTCGCCGGAGAGCCGCGTCATCATCAGGCTGATTTCCAGATAGCCGGGATTATCGACCGAGGGACAGCAGTGGAGCTGGAGGTGTTGCTTGATGCCAAAATCAAAGGGCGCCAGCCAGACATTCATCCGCTGCAGAGGGCACAAGGGGGCCGGCATCTGACCGGGTCTGGCCTGGGGAACCTCCATATCGAAATTGGCATCATCAACGATGAAGGTCCCCTGGGCAGCATCCTGATGGGACTTGAAGAAGGTGAAAAGGAAGCGCATGACGCCTTCTTCTTCTTCGTGCTTCAGGAGAAACGGAAGGTTCATGGCAATGAGGTCCCCCTGCGGCTCGGGCATATTCCAGGAACGATTCACATCGGGCATGGCGATTTCAGCGGCCAGCCGGGCCGGATAGAGGGCAGCCAGGAAAACCACGGAAAATACCAGGAACATGCAGGCAACGCTGGCCATGGAGGAATAGTTGAAAGTCAGCTGGGAAAACAGGGCGGTGTTCCCCAGAAACTTGGCGCTGAGCTGGGCCAGGATATAGCCGATGACCGTGGAAATAGCCGCCAGGGAGAGGGCCTCGACAATGAACAGGAATCCGACATGCACCGGGGCCAGCCCTACTGAAGTGTAGGTGGCGATCTCTCGCTGCCGCTCGTGGACATGCCCGATCATGGTGTTCAGGGTAATGAAAACCACGATCAGGATCGGAACGATCAGATTGGCCACTCCCTGGTAGCGCACTGTGGTGCTGGCGCTGTGATACCAGACCCCGTTTTCACCCACGAACAAGGGGAATGCCAGCCAGGTCGACAAATCCGCGGCGATGCCGAGCGGATTCTGGCCGTGAGTCGGAATGAGAGTGACGGTCTTGAGGGTACCTCCGAGGTCAATGCATTTCTTGAAGGGTATGATGACCGTGCCTTCGGCGCTGGCGTTGCGAAAGCGTTCGGTCTTCGGGAGGACCTCTTCTCCCGACTGGATCGCTTCGATCTCCACTTCCGAAAGCTCTTCACTCTGGCTCATTTCAAGATAAGCCGGAGTAATGGGAGCTTGATCGAGATCTTTCAAGGATGCCATCAGGGTCCCGTCAAAAAAGCCGACAACCTTATACGGAATTCCCAGCAACCGGACCACCGGTTCCCGATCCTGCTCCGGGTTAAGCCCCAGCTGCCGGGCCATGGCAAAGGACATGAGGAGACTGTCATCCTCCCCGCTCCGGAACCAGCGTCCCCGAGTCACCATCCGCTGGAAGTACTCGGGGGGATTCGGCCCCAACCCGAGGATACCCTGCACGTTGGCCCGCTTTCGGTCGGCATGAATTCTGGCAATGGTCCGCTCGGAGGTGCCAAGGGGATCGATCCAGGCCCTCGGCCAGAGGTTTGCCTCACGACCGAAGCGGGCCTGCATGGTTTCAAGGGTGATCGGCGTGAGGGGCAGCCGGTACTGGTGGCGCAGCAACACCCCTTCATAGGGAGCATCATCGGCAATGCGGGTGTCGGTGGTCTTGTGCAGGCTTTTCACATTGGTGAAGGACATGACCGTAAAGGTCAGAATGACCAGGGTGATGCAGGTCAGACCGGTCCTGAGCTTCCGTCGATTGAGGTTGGAAACCCCGATGGCAAATCCGGCCCCGAAGGCTTTCCACTTGCTCGCCTGGGGGGTGCCGGGATCGGCCCGGCCCTGTTCATTGGCCATTTCTTCTTCGAAATGCATGAAAATGATCCAGGAAACCAGGAGCGACAATCCCACGATAAAGAACGCGATGATCACCACCATCGGGCTGTACGTAAGCTGGAAGGCGGGATGGAGGCCGCGAATGGCAAAAATGGTCATGATCAGGATCAGGAGGAAGGATACGAGCTGCTGATAAACATTGCGGAAGCAGAAGAGATAACGTTCCATGCAGTAGGCAAAGGGAACGAAGAGGGCAATAAAGAACATGACCCCGGTCAGAACATCCCGCTGGGTTGCTTCAATCTCGCTGTAAATCGCGTTCAGTCTCGCCCAGGAAGCGACCACGTTTTCCCAGAAGACCCCGTGCTGTTTCTGGATGAGCCCGTTTTGAGCGTCGTTGAGACCTCGGGCCGAGGTCTGGTAGAGCGCTTCCAGATACCAGTTCACGATGCCATGCTGGAGCAGGTTGCCAAGTCGCTCTGCTCCCAGGTTTTTCATGTCGTTCGAAGCCTGATAGGGCGCAATGAGAATGGTGGACGGATCACCCACGAGAAAGCCTTTACCGATGGTGCTTTCGGGGCTGTTGTTGAGGAGGAGCAATTCCTTGCGAAGGAGCGATTCGGCCATGATGAGTTTGAAGCGGGTGCCTCGTTCCAGGAACACCGAAATGGCCATTGTGTCCCGACCGTCCACGCGGCTGTACCAGTAGCGAAGAGGAGTCGCTTCGGTGGCGGCGTCGAGCAGGGTTGGCTTGGTGAGGTAGTTCATGGTCTGAGGGTTGAAGACGTTGATCACATCGGTCTGGTCGCAGTGAAACATGACCAGGGAAGTCGTCGCCAGATCCCCCTTGACTTTGATCCGATAGTTGACCTTCCGGGTCTGGACCTTGTCGGCGGTCCAGGCTACCCGCCCGGTTGCCGGATCGAGTCCGTACGGTTCGAGAATGAGCTTCTCCAAAGATACCCGTTTATTCGCCAGACCAGGCAGGAAGAACGTACCGTCCTCGTAGACCATGGTGCGAAAGACACTGCCGCCCTGAACGACCGATATGATGGTCCCTGGCGCTGGTTTGTCAGGAAAGAGTTCCCCCTGGCGAATGAACATCGCCCTGCCCTCCAGACTCGCCAGGCCGGCAAGCCCGGCTTCAACCCCCTGATGGAGCAACGGATGAGAAAAGAGCCTGGAAAAGAGCGGCGGGAGGAACTGGCTCAGCGCGATGACATTCTGCCGGTTCACCCGGTCCAGGGTGTCATGCGGGGTCGACCAGCGGGCGCGCTCATCATCCACGGTCGTGAGCGACACCGCCGGAAGACCGGCCAGCAGTCCCACATCACAGGCGAGACAGACTGGGGTGGGAATCTTCCTGAAACCCTCCTCGCCAGTTCCACCCCGCCCTGCGTCGCCCACGATGGTCGGCAGACCCTCGCCGGGCGCCGCCGCTGAAGCCAGCTGACTGAGCAGGCTATTCAGGCGGCTGGCTCGCGTCATGCGCTTGACACCCTCCCGCAGGGGGTAGGTTTGTCCCATTTCCATCAGCCCCAGATACGAAGAATGCGAAGAGAGATGGAGGCTGAGGTAGAGTACGGGGGTGTATTCGTCCAGCCGATTTCTCAGGGCTTCACTGGACTTGATCACCTGTTGCCGGAGTCTCAGTTCCTTCTGACGGGCCTTCAAGCCGGGACCGGCCGTTCTGAGCAGCTCCAGGGCCAGGGGTTGCTGGTCGGGCGTCAGGTCCTGCAGGCTGGTGATCCAGGAAAGGTGGCGATAGGGCCGCGCTTCGTCAATGGTCGCGGTAACACCCTCTTTCCGCAGGGTCATCTGGTATTGGCTCTCCCGGATCAGGGCATCAGCCTGGTCTTTGGCCTTTTCCAGCAGGACCTGCTGCACCAGTTCCTGATCCTTGGGATCTGTCACGGCAAGCGGCTGGTCCTGCTGCAACAATTCGAGCTGACGAACGATGCGCTGCCGCTGTTCCTGCAGTTGCTTGGATTCCTTGCGCAGCAGCTTCTTGCGAGCCGTGACCGACCAAATGAACTGCCTTGTGCCCGCATGCGCCTGCCCATTTCCGGCCGTGGCCAGAAACAAGACACTGCGATCCGGGGAGGCCCGTGCCAGGTCGCGAGCAACTGCCAGGAGGGAGGTGATGGAAGTGGCTTCATCGGCACCGGGAGCCAGCCCCAACACGACTGACGAGGCATCGTAGAAAGCTTCCAGCACAACGATTTCGGATTTGAGCTGGGGATGTTTTCCAGGAAGAAAGCCGTAGCAATTCCTGACCAGCTTGTTTTGCCAGCGGGTTCTGGCCTCCACCCTCACCCCCCGCTCCCCCTGCTGAGCCAGTTTCTTGAGTCTTTCAGCCACCTCGGGCGCAGCCCAGAAGCGCGGGAAAGCCAGCGGCGTGGGGATGCTCTTCTGGGTGAACTCACCCCGAATGGAATCTCGGTCGCCAAGGAAGATCAGAGCGCTGGCTCCCAGCATGGCGGCATTGGTCCATTTCTCCCAGGAAGACATCTCCATGAGAACCACCGCCCCTTTGACGTTGCGGCCGGTGAAATCCTCCAGGTCACCGTCACCAGCATAGAGGAGAGGGCCGTTGAGGCCTTCCGGAGGGGTCATGGACAGGTACACGAGGTTGGGCCCCCAGGGAAACAGCTCCAGGCTTTCCCCGTCCACCTCGAGCGACGCCGCGCCGACCGTCGGAACCGGGACGAGAAACTCCTCCGCACCAACGTCGACCAGGCCCATTTCGGAAAATCGTGTCAGGATGTAATCAGCCGCCGCTTCCGCACCCTCGCTGCCAGTCGAACGATCCTTGAAGCTGCTGAAAAATTCGAGGTCGTGCATCGCGTCCTGAGCGTTTGCCGGATGAGCAGGCCCATAAAGAAACAAAGACAGGAAAAGGATGACAAGAAGGAGCCGGGCCTCGGCCCGGACACGGCCCTCACCTCTCTTCCCGGCGCAGCCCCTGACCTCTGCTCCCTGACCCCTGCCCCCCGCTCCAAGCATGGCTATTTCTTCACCTCACCGACGGAGATCTTCAGATCACGGCGTTCTTCAACGCGATCGATGCGCCCGTCCCGAATCCAGACGATGCGGTCGGACACGTTCAGCATCTTGATGTCATGGGTGGCCGAAATGATCGTCACCCCACGTTCGGTGGAAAGCTCCTTCAGAAGGGTGATGATCTCCTCGCCGGTGATGAGGTCCAGATTGCCGGTAGGTTCGTCGGCGAGGATAATGGCGGGGCTGTTGGCCAGGGCACGCGCTACGGCCACCCGCTGCTGCTGACCGCCCGAGAGTTCCGAAGGTTTGTGCTGAAATCGCTCAGCCAGTCCCACCAGCTTCAACAGCTCCATGCCCTTGGCCATGTATTCATCACGGTTCAATCCGGCAAAGATCATGGGCAGGGTAACATTTTCGATGGCCGTCATGACCGTAATCAGATTGAAGGTCTGGAAAATGTACCCGATCTTTCGGCAGCGCAGCCACGCCAGCTCGTAGGCATCAAGCTGAGCCACGTCCACCTCGTCGATGAAAACCCGCCCCGAGGTGGGCTTGTCAAGAGCGCCGATCATGTTGAAAAGAGTGGATTTGCCGGAACCGGAAGGACCCATGATGGAAAGATATTCACCGGCTTTGATGGCGAAATTGATCCCCTTGAGGGCCTCAACCTCGTTATTGCCCATGCGAAAGATTTTGGTCACTTCCGAGAGTCTGACGACATTATGGTCATGGTCGCCCGGTGTTTCCATAGGGTCCCTTTATTATTGTTCCGTCCGCAGGGCCACCGCAGGTTCCATCCGGGCTGCCACCAATGCGGGGTAGATGACTCCCAGTAGAGAAAGCAGGGCCGCCAAGAGCAATCCCCACAGCACGGTGAGCGCCATTCCCGGCAGCGGCCAGCAGCGGATGGCAATCCACCCCAGCTTCAGAACCAGCGAGACGGTCGCCACCAGGATGCCCACAACACTCCCGGCGACCCCCCCCAGGAGTCCCTGGTATATTCCCTCGAACACAAAAATGCGAACCACAAAACTGTTCAGCGCCCCAAGGCACTTGAAAGTTCCGATTTCCCTGAACCTCTCCGTAACCGCCATGAGTTGGGCATTGACGATCCCCACCACACAGACGATGAGGGATAGAATCGCCAGCCAACGATCCTTCGGGCTGCTTCCAAATTTCCCCTCGATCATTTCATGGCCGCTGGCAAGGATCCGCTCACGGAGAGCGGATTCGGCCTGGGCCCAGACCGAATTCAAGATTTCGTAGCCCGACCAGATATAGGCCACAAAGGCGATGGCGAGCGCAAGGGTAGCGGTCGTGATCAAGGACCGGGAGAGGCGCACGACCATGGAATTGAAGGAAATCCGCAAGACCTGGCCAAACGGCAAAACCACCTGTCTTTCAACCGACTTCGACACGCTCTCCCACCCGCCTACCAGGCTGTCCGAGCACAAGCGATTAGCCCTCGCTCAGTGCGCTCAGGAGCCCCAGTTGCTGCAACATCCAAAACCGTCCGGAAGGACGGAATACCTCGTCCGACCAGGCTGTCAGGGTGCTATCTTACTGCCTGCCGACAGCTTTTTCAACTGGAACGCAGGGGCTGGCAGCGCTTCGCCCTTCTTCATGCTCCCGCAAGGGCGAGCTGCTGTGCCGGGGTTGCGCGGGATGGCTGGATCGTTTATACTTGGTAACCACTACTTGGAAGGATTTCTGCGTACAGCAGAGCACTCTGTTGCCCCCTCACAGTGAGGTCCCCAACCCCATGGCAGCGGTCAGTGGCAGGACCCTGAGGCAGGTTCTGGATGAACACAAGCGACTGCCCCCGGCTCAAGCGTTGTCCATCTTTGACGAGATTCTCCAGGCAATGGCACTGGCTGGCCAGGAAGCCGTCCTCCGCCACCACCTCCAGCCGCCCGCCATCGTCATCGGGCATGACCGTCGAGTGACAGTCAGGGGTTATGGCAGCGACGGGGTTTTGGCCCATGGTTCGCCTGCCGTCGACCCCAACCCGGCAACCTCTGCATACCTGTCCCCCGAACTGATTTCGGGCCAGGCGGTCGACCTCCGGTCGCATATTTTTTCGCTGGGTGCGATGCTCTACGAAACTCTGACGGGGGAACCGCCGTTCCCGGCGGAAGGTGCCGCGGCCCTGCGACGCCAGATTCTCGAGGTGGAACCGGTTCCGCCCCGGGTGCTGAACATCAACATCCCCGACTCACTCGATAACCTGGTCAGGAAGGCCCTGGCCAAGAACCCCGCCGAACGCTATCAAAATCCGACCGAAATGCTGACGGCCCTCAGGACCGTTTCTCATTCTCTCCAGGGAACTCCAGAAGACAGCCGGCCCTCACGGCGGGCTAATGTCACGGCACGGTCTGAAGCCGATTATTCGGCCGATTTCAAGGATCGGGAGCCAGCCGGCTTACCCCGTCCCTCACCGCCGATGGCAACCGTGGCGGGGATTCAGTCGCCAGCCAGAGCTCGGACCGCGACACCCCCACGGACGGAACCTGCAAGCGGCAGGGCCTGGTCCGCAGGTAAGACCTTGAGCTGCCTTGCTGTTCTGCTGGGATTGCTGGTTGGTGCCGGTCTGGCGGGGTGGCAGATGCTTGCCGTTCCCGTCGAGCAGGCAGCGTCACAGAGTGACGCTCCCCCCGCAACCCTGGTGGAAAACGGCCGCGGCGGTGCGGCGGAGAGTGAGCTCGCGAGTGCGGTGGCCGCCCTGATCGATCAGGCAAAGAGTCTCTGGGAGAGTGATCCCGAGACCGCCCGGAAGCTCCTGGAACAGGCGACAGCCCTCGATCCCAATCATTTCGAGGCCGCCTTTCAACTCGCTCGCTTCCTGACGTTCAGAAAGGAATTTCCGGCTGCTATCCTGCAATACCGAACAGCGCTCCGGATGAACGATCAAGCCCCGGATATCTACTTCAATCTGGGGTACATTTTTCTCTCGCAGGGTGACCTGGACCAGGCTATTGAGAACTACCAAACCTGCCTGGCGCTTTCACCACCCTATCAGGACGAAGTTCTGACCAATCTTGCCGTATGTCATTGGCAGAAGGACAATCCGCCTCAGGCCCGCCTGCTTCTCGAACAGGCGCTGGCTCTGAACCCCAACAATGAGCTGGCGCACAGTTATCGGAAGATCCTGAACGGCGCGGTTGGCCCTGAGAAATAGGGTTTCGGAGAGGATCGCCTATGCAAAAAAGTCGTCGGCTGATCTGGCCGGTTCTGTTCGCCCTCACGCTGTTGTCACTTGCGGCAGCTTGCACCTCGATGGAGGAGGCCAGGAAAAAAGATGCCGCCATCCCTACTCCTCCGCCCCTCGATAGCCCGCCGTTCATCTTTCACCGGGTGATTGCAGGAGAGACTTTGGCCGACATCGCCCGCTGGTATGCGGGAGATGAAGCCATGGCGGGACGGTTGCTCGAGGAAAACCCCGACCTCAACCCGGCTGGCGTGAGGCCGGGCGATATTGTGAAGGTGCCGCTCTTCCTTGCGGTTGCGCACCGCGAGCAGCCGGATCATTCAACGCAACTGCAGAAGCCGGTCAAGAAAGTTCGCAAAAAAAGCCTCAAAAAAAGGCCGTCGCCGGCCCGCCAGCCCGCAGGTGACACTCCGGAGATCTTCGGGCCGAAGTAGTCCTCGCTATTGCCGGGACTCGGAGGCAAGCACCTGCCCGTCCCTGTCGCGATAAGTGCGTTTCACCATCTGGCCGTTGGGATCATACACCACCTCCAGGTGGGCTGCCTGCCGTTTCCTGGCGTAAGCCCCGGTGTAGAAATAGTCGATTTTCGTCCTTTTCCCGGCTTCGTCATAGTATTCCACGGCTTTGGCAAGGCCCTCGCTGCCAGCGTAGGCGTCCGAATAGTGAAATTCCACCCGGGTACGGACCGCACGGCGCAAGAACCTGTTGTCGAAGTATTGAACCGTGCGCTCGACACCATCCATACCGGCATGGCGGTCGTTAAGAAACGATTCCAGTTTGATGATACGGTCATTGCCATCAAAGTACAGGACCAGTTTCGCCAGCCCTTCCCGGTACCTGGCATCCTCCGTCGAATACCTTTCTTCTTCCGTTCTACCGCCATATTCATTCCGTTTTTCGAGGACGGTAGTTTGCATGGCCGAGGCGGCCGCAGCGGTGATCAGCAGGGCAATCACGACCAAGAGTACCACAAACCGCTCTTTCCCCGGAGGGGCCTTTCCTTTCGATCTGCTCCTGACGGCGGGTCGACGCCGCTCCCCGTTCAACTCCCGCTCCAGAACCACAGGACCTCTAACGTCATTCCTGATCGCTTCAGTGATCTTCATGGAGGACCTCCCTTTCATGGTCATCATAATCGTCGATTTTACGTCATTGTGGCGGGCCACCGAAAGCGAAATCAAGGGAGGGCTGCCGGGAGAGGGGTTATGAGAATTTCCTGGAAGCCCTCGGCGATCCCGGGCACGAAGAGCACGAAAGCTATCAGGAATGGTTTGACGGCGAATTCGATGCGGAAGCTTTCAACCTCGAAACCATCAATATCGCCCTGCAGCCGGTGAAGTAGTCCGCTCCTCCATGCATGGCCTTCGGTCTTCCCCGCACCCGGCTGTCACCCGAGCGGCTTTGCGGGTCGGGCTCACGCAGCCCGCCACAAGTCATGCGCTCACGCGACTGCGAGGTCTCTTCAATGATCAGTTGTTCGTCCGAACGCCGAAAGGGATGGTGCCAACAACCCTGGCTGAGGAGATCGCGGGTGTCATCCGATCGGCCCTCGACCAAGTCGAATCAGTTTTGACGGCAGAGCGGGCGTTCGAACCCTCACAATCGAACCGGGTTTTCACGATCGGCCTGTCCGAGTATGCAGCCTTCCTGCTGCTTCCCGGGTTGCTCGAACGGATTGAAGGTCGCGCCCCGAACGTACGGCTTGTGGTCCGGAGCACAAGTCACGTCTTGGGTCTGGCGATGATTGAGGCGAATGAGGTTGAATTGATTGCCGGCAATTTCCCGGAACCACCAGCGCACATGTCCGAAGAACTGCTGTGCCTGGAAGAATTTGTCTGCGCAGGTCGCGGTGATCATCCGTGCCTCAATGACAATCTGAGTGTTGAGGCCTATCTCGCCCTGCGTCACTTGCATGTCTCGCTCAAAGGGGAGCCTCAAGGCTACCTCGACGACATCATCCGTTTCCAGGGACTTCGCAGACAGGTGGTGGTGACCGTCGGTCATTTCCTGTTAGCCCCGTTCCTGCTGTCATCCACCGATGCGGTAGCCACAGAGCCCCGGCGAATCATGGAGCCGCTGGGAAAGTTGCTCAACTCAAAGCTCATCCCTCCACCCATCGACATCCCACCATTTGAAGTGACCCAGGTTTGGCACAAGCGGCACGAACCCGATCGAGGGCACACATGGTTACGGGACCTCATCCGAGAAGTCAGTGCGAACCTGAATCACTCTGCATAGCAAACTGCCTAACCCTGGAGGATACCGACCCCGCTGGGGTCCGCGAAAGGCCCGCAACAGGGTTCGCAAGCACCCCATCAAACGGGCTCACCCAGCAGCGATGCGGTATTGCGAGCGCCGTCGAGGTTGAGATCGAAGTCCCGCGCGAGAGGAGGCGAGGCCAATGCTTGCCGGATGGTTCGGGCAAGAAGCGCTACCTCCAGTTCGTGGATGACCCGGAGCAGCCCGAGGCTTTCAAATTTTCTGGCACGGAGACCCTGTTCGCGATTCTGCCGGAAGGGATAGACGATCGCCTTGACCCCGGTGCTGAGCAGGTCCATGCAGGTGTTGTAACCCGCCATGCTGATGGAGAGGTCCGCAGCCAGAAGTTCGGCCACGAAGTCCGATGAAAACGGCAGCAGGACGACGCGGGGATCGCCGACGGCCAAGTCCTGCAAAGTCTCCCGGTCCGATGCTGCCATGAAAGGACCGACAAACACCCTCAGGAGCAGGTCCGGAGCAGGCAGGCTCCGGACCGCCCGAATGGCTGCCGCAAGCAGGTCCGCGCCCACCTTGCCGCCCCCGCTGCTGGCCACAATCACCCTGTAGCCGGGTTCCCGCGCCACCGATGGCAGGGGTCTGGTGACGAACCCCGTGTAGCGGATCGGCGGAGTGATTTTATCGACCTGCGAAAAAGTTTCGTCCAGTGAGATCAGGCGAGGATCGGCGTGCACCAGGAGCAGGCTGTAATAGCGATTGATAACTTCCAAAACCCATGCCTCGTAGGCGGCCTGATCGGACTTCTCAACGAGAATATCCCGCAGGCTGCAGACCACCCTCGTCGCCAACCGTCGCTCCTGGATGGTTCTCAGCACCGGCATTAATTCGAAGCGAAACTGGCGCCGCCCGAAAGGAAATAATTCTGTTATCAGCACCTGCGGCGCGAACTCCAGGAAGGTTTCCAGGAGGAGCCCGGCCCGCATCGCCTTGACTTGGTCGAGGTTCCCCTGCCGGGCGGTCATGGCCTTGAATTCGGCATCCATCATGAGGGGGGGCAGCAGGAAACGCTTCACATGCCGCGGGGCGGTGAAGCCCGGCGGGGGATCGCCTCCCTCCACAAACAGGACGTCATGTTGGTGCAAGGCCCTCGCAAGCTCCATGCTTCGAAAGAAATGGCCGATACCCAACACGTGCTGGCTGTAAAATAGAATCCTCATGAACGAATCACATCCACGGGCTGAATGGTGGTAGCTTTCTGGGACGGATAAATCCCTGCCAGGATGCCAACGGTGACGGAAGCAGCAAAGGATGCCATCAGGCCCCCTGACGAAATGCTGAAAGGCAGCTGGGACAGGGTGAAAACCAGCGTGCTGATGAGAAGACCCACGACCACCCCCGCCAGTCCTCCCATGAGCGAGATGAAGGATGATTCCAACAAAAATTGCAGGATGATGTCCCGCTTGCGCGACCCCACGGCCCGTCTGATGCCGATCTCGACCCGGCGTTCATTCACGATGAGGATCATGATGGAGAGAATGCCGATGGCCCCGATGAGAAAGGAAACCGTGGCGGCAATCCTGCCCAGGACGGAAATCAGGGCCGTCGCCTGGCTCTTCAAAGCCAGCATGTCTTTGGGGTTGATAACGGTGAAATCGTCTTTCTGGCCCGGCTTGAGGTGGTGCCTGAGGCGCAGGATCTCTTCGATCTGGGCCTTTGCAGGAATCAGCGCGCTGCTGTCGGCGGTCTGCACGAAGATGTAATTCACATAATCCTTGTTGACGAACCGACGGAGGAAGGTATTGAGGGGCACGAAGATCTGGTTGTCCTGATCCACATTCGACGCGTCGACGCCCTTCTCCTCCATCACCCCGATGACCCGGCAGGGAACCCGCCAGATGAGGATGGTCTTCCCGAGAGGGCTTTCATTACCAAAGAGCTTTTCCGCGACCTTCCTGCCGATCACGGCCACCCGCTCCAGCCGCTGGTTCTGCTCATCGGTGACGAAGCTGCCTTCCTGAGGGTAAAAATTCCTCACCTCCGAATAGTTGGGAGAGGCGCCGGCAACCAGGATCGAAGACAGCGTGACACCGCCATAGCGAACCGGAAAGTTCTTGGAGGAGGCCGGTGAAACGGCCGTGACCAGGGGCGCCCCGGCTGCGATCGCCCGCCCATCATCGAGGGAGAGGTTGGCCGCCTCGGTAAAGAGCCTGGTGGCATGACCCGGCCGCACGACGGCCGTCCCACTGCGAATGGCCAGGAAGTTTTTCCCAAGCTTGTCCAGTTCGAGCTGTCCTTTCCGGGCCAGGGAATCGGCCAGGTTGGAAACGAGAATGAGCGAGAAGGTGCCGAGGAAAACACCCAGGACGGCCAGGGCGGTCCTCACTCGGAAGCTGTAGAGTGAGCGCAGGGCAATGCGGAGGTTGAGGAAGACTCTTTTCATCCGCGAATGGCCTCGATGGGTTTGAGGTTAGCCGCCCGCGCAGCCGGCTGCAGACCGAAACCGATGCCCACCAGCCATGAAAGCAGCAAACCGACCGCGAAGGCCTTCCAGGAAAAGTGGATCGGGAACTGCGCCGCCATGGTCAGGAATTGGGAGGCGGCGATCCCGAGGACGAAGCCAATCAATCCTCCCAGGGTGGTGATGATGACCGCCTCGCCCAGGAACTGCAGACGGATATCACCCTTCCTGGCGCCAACCGATCTTCTGATGCCGATTTCCACCGTCCGCTCCTTCACCGACAGGAGGAACAGGTTTGCCAGAACAAATCCCGCCACGATCAGCGAAATCACCCCCACAATGCCGATGAACACTACCAGGGAACCCGTCAAGGCCACGAGGAAGGTGATGATCTCCTTGGGTGAGATGATTTTGAAATCGTCGATCTCCCCAGGGGGCAGGCGATGGCGTTCTCGCAGGAACAGTTTCAGTTCGTTGGCGTAGTATTCGAGGTTTTGCTGATCGGTGAACCGAATCCTGAAGACCGGCACGTATTTTCGTTCATTCTGGAGCTTGGTCATCATGGTGGTGATCGGCATCACGAGGCGATCATCGAGATTGGCACCGGTCGGTGTCATTCCGCGCGAAGAGAGCACCCCTACAATCTGAACGGGCAGTCTCCGGACGAACACATACTTGCCGACCGGGTCTTCCTCCCCAAACAGCTCATCCACCAGGTGCTGCCCAATCAGGGCCACGTTGCGCAGCCCTCTGATGTCGTCCACGGTGAAATCGGAACCCTGCACTACGGGCCAGGTCCAGGCCTGACTGTAATCCTCGGTGGTCCCGACCACGACGGTCTGAGTCTTTTTGTCCTGGTAGCTGATCGGGATGTTGATATTGCTGGTCAGGGGAACAACCACATAAGCGCTGGGAAAGGCTTCCCGCGCCGCCTCGACGTCATCGAGGGTGAGGGTCTTCTGCCTCTGCCCGACCGCTCTCGCTTCGTCACTGCCAGATACCACCAGCAGCGAATCCGGCCCAAAGATGGCAACGATATCATAGGCCTTCTTGAAGGCTCCTTCGGTTGCCGCCACGATGACCGTTATCGACGCAATCCCCAGGGCGACGCTGGTGAGACAGAAGACGGTGCGCAGCTTGAACGCAATCACTGCCCGCAGTGATTGCGAAAGGATTTTTGTAAACCGGTCCATGTACCTCTCACGCCACGATCAGGCCGTCCTTGAGTTGAATGATCCTTCGGGCATATGCCGCGGTGGTCGGGTCATGAGTGATCACAATAACGGTTTTGCCTCGTTCGTTCATCCGGGCGAGCAGCTCCATGATCTCGGTGGCAGTCCTGCTGTCCAGTTGGCCGGTGGGCTCGTCGGCCAGGATCATTTCCGGGTTGTTGATGAGGGCCCGGGCTATCGCAACCCGCTGCTGCTGGCCCCCGGAAAGCTGGCTGGGTTTGAACTTGGCCCGCTCCCTCAATCCCACCAGGTCGAGAAGGTCCATCGCCCGCTTCTTGCTGGCACTCTCCTTCTGCCGTTCCACATAAAGGGTCGGCAGCAGCACGTTATCCAGCACGGTCGCATAGGGCATGAGATAGAAATTCTGAAAAACGAAGCCGATATGTTCGTTGCGCAGGACCGAGAGCTCATCGTCGGTAAGATGGGAAACCTCCTGATCGGCGAGGATATACTCTCCCGAGGTCGGCACATCGAGACAGCCAAGGATATTCATAAGAGTGGTCTTCCCGGAACCTGACGGACCCATGATTGCCACGAATTCGCCCTGCTCGAGCTGCAAATCGATCCCCCTGAGGACCTCAACATCCACCTCGCCGATGTGATAGCTTTTCTTGACCTGAGCCAATCGACACAGGGGCATCGTGCTCACTTCCCGCTTGCTCTGAGCGCTCTCCAGGTCCATGTTCTACTGTCTGGCAACCACCGGCAGGATGATTCTGGTTGCCACTTCGTCATCATCCTCAGCACCGGCCAGAATTTCCGTTTTCTCTTCTCCCCGCAGACCGGTCTTCAATTCGAGTTTCTCGACCTTGTTGGGTCCAACTACCTTATAGGCAATCTGCTTGCCCTCCTCGAACTTCACCGCAGCATTGGGAACGGTAAGGATGTCGCGCTTTTCTTCAAAGATGACCTTCACATGGGTGGTCATCTCCGGCCTCAAAAAGGCCGCGTCTTCCTTGGGGATACTCATGATAGCAAGGTAGTAGACGATATTGTCCTTGGTTTGCGGCTGCGGATAGAGCTTATCGATACTTCCCCGAAAGGTCTTGTCGGGAAACGAGTCAACGTAGAATTCAACCTGCTGGCCGACCTTGGTCTTGCCGATGTTGGTTTCATCGACGTAGATCTGCATATCGAGCCGGGAGGGATCCTGAATGGTAACCAAATTAGCGACCTGGAGTCCCGCCACGATGGTTTCTCCCTGCTGGAGGGTGACGTCCGAGACAACGCCGTCAATCGGCGCATAGATCTTCGTGTAGGATAGCGTGACTTCGAGTTCTTTGATCTGAGCGGTGATTTCGGCAATTCTGGCCCTGGTGATCTCGACCTCGGTCTGGTATTCTTTCTGGAGCTTCCGCCAGTTAGCCTCAAGCGCCTTTTGCTGGTTTTCGGCTTTGTCCACCGCATCGGGGGTAGTGTATTCGAATTTCAGAAGCTCCTTTTCGCGGCTGTGATTGATCTTCGCATACTCGAGGTTGGCCTGAGCCTCCTTGATCCGCTGGGGATAGGTCGATTCGACCTGAGCCAGGGTCTTGCGCGCCCCTTCGAGAGCGGCCTGCTGCCGTTGGATCTTCTCACGGGTCTCCCGGTCGTCGATGAGGGCGATCAGATCCCCCTGCTTGACCCGGTCGCCAATTTTCACATTCATCTTGACGATCGTTCCGGTTGCCCGGGAGCCGATTTTCACCACCGCCCCCACCTGGGATTTAATGATCCCGGTTTCCACCAGAACCCCCCGGATGTCTCCTCTTGCAACCCTGGCCGTTTCGAGAACCTGCACTTCAGGCACGGTAAAGTACTTCCGATAGGTAAGGAACCCACCGCCAATCAAGACTGTGAGCACCAGCAGGATGATCCAGGGTCTTTTCACAGGGTTCTCACTCCTCGATGATCGTCCGGAAACCAATATGCCATTTTCGCAGGGTGGACTGCGCCCACCGATGGCGTTGCGGCTGGCTCAGCCCGCCAACCGCACCCCACATCCGCCAGCCGACACCCGATATCCGCCAGCCGCCATCCCATCACGGGACCAGGGATTCCAGTTTCTCGACTCCCGCCGTCCGCTCGAGCAGCGCTTTGGACAGCACGAGATTGAGCTTTGCCAGCGTCAGCTGTTCCTGGGCACGGGCCAGCGCGGCCTCGGCGGTCACCAGCGAAAGGATGTCGCCCTTCCCGACCTTGTACTCCCCGAAGGCCTGAGCGTAGTTTGCGTTGGCGGACCGGGACTGCTCCCGGGCTACCGCAACGTCCCTGGCGGCCGTCACAAAATCCTCATGCGCCTTGGCCACTTCCAGCAGGACCTGGCGGACGGTTTCATTGAGGTTCTCCTCCGAAACCCTGATATCGATTTGCGCGGCCCGGGTCTTGTAGAACTTTCCCAGTTCGAAAATGTTCCACGTGGCGTAGAGGCCGATAGACTGGTCGGTATCGTTAGGAAGGGTGCCGTAGAGTCCGCCGTCGATTTTGGAATAGGCGCCACTGGTCGAGATGACGGGATAGAAGGCACTCGTCTGCAGGGAGACATTGTTCTTGGCAATAATGAGGGCATTCTCGGCATGCTTCAGTTCGGGCCTGGCCAGGGCCGCGTCGGACAAGGTGTTCCGGTCCGGCACGCGTGGCTCGAGATCCAGGGAGCCATCCAAATCGTAAGGCGTCTCGAGCGATCTTCCCAGCAGCGAATTCAGTTCCGTGAGACCTTTGGCAAGATCGCCCTCGGCCTGCACCAGGTTGAATCTTGCCTGCTCCCGTCGCACCGAAGCCTGGAGCACATCGGACAGTTTGGCAACCCCCAGCCGGTGCCGGCCCTGCGCGACCTCGTAATCCTTCTCCGCATCCCGCAGCTGCGTACGGCGCTCATCAACGATCTCCCGCCTGGCCATGGTGCCGAAAAAGACCGTTTTGACGGCGAACTCGAGCTGCAGAGAACTGGTTGCCAGGTCATCATTGTTCATGTCCCGGTTGGCTCGGGCAATATTGCGGTTAGCCTTTCGCTTGCCACCGTCGAAGAGGGTGTAAGAAAGGGCGACGTTATAGGACCGCTGGTCGTAGTCATCAAGGGTGGAGTCATGCCATTCCTGGGCCCCACCGGCATCCAGGCTCGGCAGATAGGGCGACAGCGATGCCTTATAGAGCGCTTCCGATGATTGGACTTTATATTGCGTTGCCTTGAAGGAAGGGAGATTCTCCCTGGCCATGGCGATGGCTTCGTCCAGGTTCATGGCACCGGCTCCTTCGGACAGCGCCGTCAGCAAGCAGACCAGACCGAGGCCGATGATGAGCTTGACGCGGCTCAGAGAAGGTCGCGGCATAAGCGTTCTCCAGAGAAATAACCATCCACGAAGTCACACGAAGAGAAATTGTGAGCACAGCAATGCCCTCGCTTCTTCGTGTAACTTCGTGGATGGAAAAAGACAAGATGCCCACTCCTCGTCACCCTGCCCGCAGGGCAGTGACGATATTCATCCGGGCGGCCCGGAAGGCCGGGAGGATTCCTCCCGCCAAGCCCATCACCAGCGCAAAGGCCAAGGCATCACGGATTATGGTGCGGGTCAGAGTGAATCGAAAGGACAAATCGGAGAAGGTCTGCCAGTTCATGGTGGATACGGTAAACTGATCCATAACAGAGGCGGCACAGAGACCGAACAGTCCGCCCATGAATCCCAGGAAAAGCGATTCGAGCAGAAAGGCACCAAGGATGGTTCCCCGTTTGAATCCCAGTGCCCGCAGGGTACCAATTTCCGCAACCCGATGGGAGACCGCAGCGTACATGGTTACCATCGAGCCGATAACGGCGCCGAGCCCGAAGATGAGCGTCAAGGTCAGGCCGAGGATACGGATGAAACGAGCCATGAGTCGGGACTGGGCCGCATAATATTCCGATTCCCGCCACGCTTCCACGGTCAGACGAGGATCTTTCAAGACACGATTCTGCAATGCTGGGAAGGCTGACGAGTTTGCCAGGCGCCCTATGACCGACGAGTAGACGGGACGACGGAACGAATTCATGATCAGGTTCACATCTCCCCACACTTCCGATTCGAACCCGCTGCCCTCGGCTTCCATGATACCGACAATGGTCCAGGAGCGCGTGCCGAACGTGAGGCTTTCCCCAAGACCGCCGGTGGTGAAACGGCGGGCAATGCTCCTGCCGATAACCAGTTCGGCGGTTCCGGGCGCGAAGGCACGACCATCAATGATCTTCAGCTGCGGTCGCAGTGCGAAGGAGCGGCCGGGATCGACGCCGCGCACCGTGATGTTGGCCGGACTATTGTCGCTTCTTCGATTGAGGGAAATGAGGACGATAACCTCGCGGGCAGCAAATTTTCGCCCTTCGACAGTAGCGGCAATCTCGGGCTGAGTCTCCAGAATGGCAGCTTCGTCCCGTTCGAGAATACTCTGCACCTCGGTTTCCGAAGAACGGCGGATGAACACCACATTATCCCTATCACCGGTGGTCACCAGGGTCTTTTCAAATCCAAGGGCCAGCATCAGCACTGCCGCAAACACGAAGACCACCAGCCCCATCCCCCCTGCGGTCAAGAGGGTGGTCAGCCGCCGCACCCAGAGATTGCGGTAACTGTACCGCGCCAGAATGAACACGGGGGGCAGCTCAATGGTGGAGATTCTTAAGGATTCGCGACATGGTCAGGCGATCCTCTTCCGAAAAAAGCTGCTGTTCGGCGGCGCTCTTTGCCGGCAGCGCTTCATAGCGATCGAGCAGCCTGGAGAGGAACCCTGCCGCTTCCTCCTTTGGATTCACCGTGGGCCCCTCAGCCACCGGTTCCGCAGGCGCTGCCTCAGGAGGCCCTTGGGGGGGAGTCGCCTGCGGCGCTGCCGGCGGAACTGCTGCCATCTCGCCTGGGGGCTCTATTGGAGGCTCTTCTGACAACGCTGTCGGCGCTATCGGCGGAACCAGTACCGGTGACACGGGAGGCGGCTCCGGCCGGGAAGAGGGCTCGCCTTCCCGTTCCACGGGAAAACCACGCTCCCGTTCCCCCGGTTGCAGATTCTGGTGGATCAACATGAGCCGTTCAGCCCGCTCGGGAACTCCACCCTTCCTCGCCAATTCAGCCAGCAACCGGAACAGGAGGGCATTCTTCTGGATTTCTCCTTCAACTGCAACGAGCACCTGTTCCGCTTCCTCGTGCTCACCCAGCTCCTTGAGAGCCCATCCGAGAAGCACCCGGCCGCGAAGGTGGTGAGGATGGTAGGTCAGTCCCTGACGACAGACCTTCAGAGCCTCTTCCCAAAACCCACGATAGCAGAGCTCTTCAGCCAAGGGTGCAAAGGCGATGGAACCGGGGTCAATCTTCAGCAATTCTTCGTATTGTTTTACGATATCCATATGCCTCCTTTTTCCCAAGGTTGTGATCCACTGCGGGAGTTCCCTCTTATATTACCGCGCCACAGAATCAAGTGACCATCAGTCGCGGGCATGACGGATGAAGAGCGGACACTCATTTGTATGGCGCTGTGCGTGTTGTGAGTTTACGGATAGTGCCCGGCAGTGGTCAAGAAAGAAAAGTCGATCAGGAAAGGCGGGGCTGGGATGGTTCGAGGTGGTCATCCTCCTGTGGGAGCCTGAGCAGACCCGGCCAGGGCATTGCGCAGTTGGGTCGCGAGCTTGTGAGCCTGCCTCTGGGGTTCCGGAATGCGGAAGCCGCCCAGACAGCTCCGAATCAACTCCTTTGAGCTTTCCTGGTCGCTCAGATGCCCCGGTGAGATGTAGATGGGTTTCACTCCGGTTCGCGAACAAAAGACCCATCCGACCACCTCGTCCCGAAAGCGGAGCGGTACCCCAGCTCCCCGCTGCAGCGCAAACGGTTCGTGATCCCCGCAGAGGCGGCTTTTCGCACAGCCGACGGTGGGGATGTCAAGACACAGTCCCAGATGAGAAGCCAGGCCGAACCTGCGGGGATGGGCAATGCCCTGCCCGTCGCAGAGCAAAACATCCGGAGGATACTGCAGCTTGCCCAGAGCCGCCAGCACGGCTGGGACTTCGCGGAACGAGAGCAAGCCGGAGATGTACGGAAAGGTGATGGGAGTGACTACATGCGTGCTTTCCAGGAAGCTGAGTTCCGGCCACTGGAAGGTCACGACCACCGCGACCAGCCGATTGGCCGGGGCAACATAGGCAAGGTCGGCTGCTCCCAGCACTCGGAAGGCTTCGGGAAGCGGCCGCAGCAGGACTTTCGGGGCAAGCTCCCGCTGCAACGCCCGGGCTTCGGCCGGTTTCAAATCCCAGCGGTGCAGTGAGTGCTGATAAGTCAAAGGTGACAAGTGATCAGGGGCGGCAATACCGTGAGTACCATTAGAGCATTGACCCGATTCCGTATTCATCACCCTTGCCAATCCCTCACCAACTGACCTCCCCTCTCCTCCTTTCACTCTTCACTTCTCTAACTACACCGGGAAAAGCCGCATGCCCGGCACACAATACAGCCGCCCTCGTGTTCCACCGCGCTGCCGCAATCGGGACAGGCGCCCATGAGGCTGTAGACGGCGGTAATCTCGGCATGCGCATTGTGATTGAGTACTTTCGCGATGGCGTCGGAACACGACAGAATCTGTTCCCCGTTCTGCCACTGCGGCGACGGGCAACGGATTCCCAGCAACTGGCGGATAATCGATTCGATCTTGACCCCGGAACGCAGGGCCAGCGAAATCAGGCGGCTGGTGGCTTCAATTTGCGAGTAGGCGCAACCGCCGGCTTTGCCCATCTGCGCAAAGACTTCGCAGAACCCGTGTTCATCCCAGTTGACCGTGACATAGAGTTTACCGCAACCGGTATTGACCCGTTCCGTAATGCCGGAAGTCGTGTCCGGGCGAGGGCGTGGTTCCACCTGCGGGTACTGAGGTTTGCGCTGGATGTTGAGCACCTGCGCATCCCGACTGCCGTCCCGGTAAATGGTCAGTCCCTTGCAGCCGAGATCATAGGCCATGAGGTAGGCATTGCGGACATCTTCCGGGGTGGCACTGAAGGGGAAATTGATGGTTTTGCTGACCGCGTTGTCGGTGTATTTCTGAAAAGCGGCCTGGATGCGGATGTGCCAATCGGGAGTGACGTCGTGAGAGACGACGAACGCCTGGCGCACCTCTTCCGGGATTTCCCGAAACCCTCGGATGCTTCCCTTTTCGGCAATACGCTTCATCAGCTCCTCGGAATAGAAGCCCTTTGCCTTCGCAGTTTCCTGGAAAAGGGGATGGACCTCGAGCAATTCCTGCCCATCCAGCACCTTGCGCACAAAGCTGATGGCAAAGAGCGGCTCGATACCGCTGGAACAGCCGGCAATGATACTGATGGTCCCCGTGGGGGCAATGGTGGTGGTGGTGGCGTTGCGCATCAAGGGGGTATCGGGACGGTCGAAAATCGAATCGCGATAATTGGGAAAGTTGCCCCTGGCCTTTCCCAGATAGGCAGAGGCGGCCTTGGATTCCTGCTGAATGAAGGCCATGACCGCTTCGGCGGTCTGCACCGCGGCCTCGGAGTCGTAGGGGATGCCAAGGGCGATCAGCAGATCGGCAAAACCCATAACGCCGAGCCCAATCTTTCGGTTCGACCGGGTCAGTTCCTCGATTTTGGGGAGCGGGTACTGGTTGACTTCGATAACGTTGTCGAGGAAATGGACTCCATCCCAGGTCACCTCCTTGAGATGATCGTAGTCAATCTCGCCATCTTTGATCATGTGAGCAAGGTTGATGGAACCCAGGTTACAGGACTCGTACGGCAACAGCGGCTGCTCGCCGCACGGGTTAGTGCTCTCGATCTGGCCGACGGCAGGGGTGGGATTGTTGCGGTTCATCAGATCCAGAAAGATCAGCCCCGGCTCACCATTCTTCCAGGCCGACTGGACAATCTGGTCAAAAACCTGCGGGGCGGACAGACTGCGCACCCGCTCTCCCGTGCGCGGATTGATCAGGTCATAGTCCTTGTCGTCCTTCACCGCCTGCATGAACTTATCGGTGGCTGCCACCGAGATGTTGAAATTGGTCATGCGATCGTTGTCAGCCTTACAGGTAATGAAGCGTTCGATATCGGGGTGGTCCACCTTCAGGATTCCCATATTGGCCCCCCGGCGGGTGCCACCCTGTTTGACGGTCTCCGTCGCCACGTCGAAAACGGTCATGAAGGAGACCGGTCCGCTGGCCACGCCCTGAGTGGTGAGTACCTGGTCGTTTTCCGGGCGAATGCGCGAAAACGAGAAGCCGGTACCCCCTCCGCTCTTGTGGATCATGGCGGCGTGTTTGATGGCATCAAAGATACTGTCGATGGAATCCTCCACGGGCAGCACAAAACACGCGGACAACTGGCCCAAGGGGCGGCCCGCATTCATCAGGGTGGGGGAGTTGGGGACGAAATCGAGGGACGCCATGAGACGGAAGAAGCGGTCTGCCGTCTCCTCAACCTTCTCCTCTTCCTCGAAGGCGGCATCGCCCGCCGCAACGGCCCGCGCAACCCGCCAGAACAGCTCCTCCGGTGTTTCGATGAGCTCGTTCTGTTCGTTTTTCCTCAAGTAACGCTTCTTGAGTACGACTAAAGCGTTTCCCGACAAAGACAGCGACGACGCCTTCCGTGCTCGCGACCGGCGTTTCGTATCAGAACTCATAGAAGGCCCCTGATGTTCCATGGTGAGTGTTTCAACAAAATATTCCTGGTCCAGCATTTTTACCTTATCCTGTTCCGGAGCGAATGACATCAGCCCGATATCTGAAATGTATTGTAGCCCCCCGAATGATTTCGGTTCATCATTAGGAAAAAAGAGCGCTCTGTCAAAACATAAAATGTCTTGAAAAAAAGGGGAGTTTCGGTCAAGGGCTGGATGTAAAAGTCAAAATCGAACCGGACCACGGCATCCAGCTGGCGACGAAGCCCACTGAGCACCAATCGGGTATAGAAGGAGGGCGAACTTAAACGGCCCGGCCTGGAACCAGCAGCGCGGGTTTTTCGGCGCATGCCACCGGGCCTGGGAACCCGTAAACAACAGTAAGCGCCCGGTTGGGTGCAGGGCAATCGCACGAAATTATCCGACATTGAGCAGGGTGAGCAGGTAGTCATTGTCCCACCCTGCGCGCTTCCGTTTAATTTTGATGCCAACTCTAGCCGTTTTTTCTTGTTTGCATAGACTCAG
>Ga0255347_1000744_pt1 | contig 57099 bp, 50 predicted proteins | sample wastewater_treat_2_FD_192479 | JGI IMG/M metagenome (GOLD analysis project Ga0255347, IMG submission 192479) | Wastewater microbial communities from Lulu Island WWTP, Vancouver, Canada - plant24 | ecosystem: Engineered > WWTP > Wastewater > Unclassified | place: Canada: Vancouver, British...
AGGTTAAAGATTACTCATCACAGATTTTTTATGGAACTGGGGGATACTTTTGCACAGAGGGTCAGAGCCTTTTTGCAATTTGAACTCTCATACAAAGAATATTTAATCTATAAAATGGGGTCAGAGCATAATATAAATCATCCATTTTTTTAAATTTTGTCTTGACTTGTGTTATTTATTAAAAATATTTATCATAAAGTTGTAAAAAAATAAAAATATTAACGGGGTAATCCTATGCACATGGCTGATGCTTTAATCTCTCCATCTGTGGGAGGAACGATGATAGCTGCCTCAGCAGGCCTTATTGCCTACTCATCTTCTAAGGTAAAAAAGGAACTGGATGATAAAAAGGTTCCTCTTATGGGGGTTATGGGGGCGTTTATATTTGCAGCACAGATGATTAATTTTACAATTCCTGCAACTGGCTCCAGCGGTCATATTGGGGGAGGGCTTCTTTTATCTATAATTTTGGGGCCCTATGCAGCTTTTCTCACTATTGCCTCTGTGCTTATAGTTCAGGCTTTATTTTTTGCAGATGGTGGTCTCCTTGCTTTGGGTTGCAATATTTTCAATCTTGGATTTTTTCCATGCTTTATAGTATATCCTTTTATTTATAAAAAAATAGTTGGTGATAATTTTTCAACAGGAAGGATTTTTGGAGCATCTCTTCTTTCTGCTATTTTGTCTTTGCAATTGGGTGCTTTTTGTGTTGTTTTGGAGACTCTTGCCTCAGGTATTACAGCTCTTCCCTTTAGCACCTTTGTTTTACTGATGCAACCAATACATCTTGCAATAGGAGTTGGCGAGGGTATTGCAACAGCAGCTATTGTGCTCTTTCTAAAAAGAACCGAGCCAGAGGTGTTTTATACTCCTGATAAATCAGTAGCAGGCAGCTATAGGAAGGCTCTCATTGCGATGGTTGGTCTTGCAATTGTTACAGGAGCGATCTTAAGTTGGTTTGCCTCACAATATCCAGATGGACTTGAGTGGTCAATGGAAAAGGTTGCAGGCACTGCAGAGCTTGAAACTCCAGGCAACAGCATTTATGAAAAGTTTAAGTCTTTGCAGGAAAAGACAGCCTTTTTGCCAGATTATGATTTTAAAGCGCCTCAGGAACAGGCAGCAACAGAGGAAGAGGCAAAGTGGCCTGCAGTTAGCGCAGGGACATCTATTTCTGGGCTTATTGGAGGAACTATAACCCTGCTACTTGTTATCCTTTTTGGATTTTTGCTTAAAAACAAAAAAGTAGTTGAATGAAACTAAGAGCTTTATTAAAGCTGGAGTAAATTCAGGGAGGCTTAAGCCTTCCTGAATGTTTTATGGAGGGAGATATTTCAAAGATTGATAACATACTGTTTAATCTTGGCTATCTGGATCTACTAGCCTATAGAGATTCAGAAATTCACAGAGTCAATCCAGTTGCCAAATTTATTACAACTGTTGTCTATCTTTTCTTTGTTATTTCATTTAATAGATATGAGATCAAGATGTTGCTTCCCTTTAGTATTTATCCGCTTTTTTTAATACTCCGTGCAGATTTGCCCTTTGGTTATATACTAAAAAAAGTTTTATATGTATCTCCCTTTGTTATTATGGTCGGGATTTTTAATCCAATTTTTGACAGGCATATATTCTTTTCTTTTAATGGTATAAATATCACTTCAGGATGGGTTTCTTTTTTATCAATAATTATAAAGTATTTTCTTACTGTCACAACTGTTATTGTTCTTATAGGTGTAACTGGCTTTTATAATTTGTGTTATGCTATGAATAAAGTTGGAGTGCCCAAGGTTTTTTCTGTGCAGTTGCTTTTTTTGTATAGATATATATTTCTCATCACAGAAGAAGCAGCAAGGATGACACGTGCAAGAGAATTGAGAACCCCTATATCAAAACCTGTGTCGTTAAAAGTTTATGGATCTTTAGCAGGCCATCTTTTATTAAGGAGTATAAACAGGGCAGAGAGAATTCACAGATCCATGATTTTGCGTGGATTTGATGGGAATATAAAAATTGCAGGTAGAACTTCGTATAGGTTGAATGATTTTATATTTATGTCTTTATGGATTTTAGTTTTTATTTTTTTTAGATTTTTTGATATTTCAGATTTTATTGGAAAATTGGTATTGAAGGTTTTTTTATGAGTCATCATATAGTTCAGGCCGAGGATCTCCATTACACATACCCCGATGGAAAATTTGCTCTTCAGGGGCTATCTTTTTTAATAACCCATGGAGAGTCTGTTGCAATTATTGGTGCCAATGGAGCAGGTAAATCTACTTTGCTTATGCATCTAAATGGAGTAATCTTGCCACAAAAGGGGATGGTCCGAATTGGAGAAATGCCTGTAACAAGAGAGACTTTGCCTAATATCCGAAGGACTGTAGGAACAGTATTTCAGGATTCAGATGATCAGCTCTTTATGCCAACTGTCTTTGATGATGTAGCCTTTGGTCCTCTTAATCTTGGGTTCCCTAAGGAGGAGGTGGAAAAGAAAGTCCGAGAAACTCTGGAAAAGGTTGGTGCTTTGCATCTTATAAATAGGGCAACCCACAGACTGTCTGGTGGAGAAAAGAGAAGCGTTGCCATAGCAACAGTGCTTGCAATGGCCCCTGATATACTTGTAATGGATGAGCCAACTTCTAATCTTGATCCAAAATCCAGAAGAAACCTCATTGAATTATTAAAAAGTTTTACTCACACAAAGATAATAGCAACCCATGATCTTGATATGGCTATGGATTTGTGCACAAGAACAATAGTTCTTTCTGAAGGGAAAATTATAGCCGATGGCCCAACTTCAGATATATTGATAAACGAGCAATTATTGCATAAATCGTACTTAGAAAAGCCACTTTCCCTGCAGGGATGCCCCATCTGTAATAAAAAATAAAAATTTTATTGACCTAATGGTCGACTTTTTTTTAGGGCTTGTTATTTTAATAAAATACAATAAACAATTTTTTTAAGGTGCGTTCATGAATGTGATAAAAATAAAAACTGCTTTATTCCGTTCCCTCAGGGGAAAAGTTATTGTTGTATTATGCGGAATTTCTTTTTTATCTCTTGTTAGCGTGGCTGTGCTTTCTTATATTTTTTCCCGCTCGCTTCTTAATAGCGAAATAAATCAAAAGATGAAAAATCAGCTGGAGATAATAAATCAAAATATTAATCTAACAATGAGTAATACAGCTGGAGTTGCCACTGACATAGCAAGGCTTGCAGAGGTAAGGAACAACAGCTTTTCAAGAGATGATTACTTAAATTTCATGCAAAATGCTATCAAGGTATATGAACATACCTTTGGCGCAGGGGTATGGTTTGAGCCATATAAATACAACAGCTCTACCAGATTCTTTGGGCCTTATGTTTATAAGGGAGAAAAGGGCTTTGTGAAAACACTGGAATATGAGAGCCCCTCTTATAATTTCCCTGAATATGATTGGTATAAGATTTCAAAAAATGGAGAAAATGGCAAATTGCATTTTTGGAGTGATCCCTTTTATGATGAGCTTACAAATGTGACCATGATAACCTGTGCTGCCCCTTTTTTTGACAGAGAAGGGAAATTTATGGGGACATCCACTGTGGATATGGATATGAAGGATATTCAAAAATATATTGCGGAGATGAAAATTGGTGAAACAGGTTATGTATACATTGTAGACAAAACAGGTCTATGTATTGCCCATAGAAATCCAGAGTATGTGATGAAGGCCAGATTCAGCACTTTTCCCAATGAGTCTGTTAAAAAATTTGGACTTGCTCTTTTAAGAGAGGTAGAAGGAAGTGGAAGTTATAGCTCAGGGGGTAATGCCTACAGGGGATTTTTTGCTACAAATAAAGAGACTGGCTGGAAGGTTGTTATAGGCATAACAGAGAAGGAGTTATATTCCCCACTTTCAAAGCTTATGACCATAACAATTCTCATAGCACTTTTTGTTCTTATGGTTGTTTTTTTTCTTGGATGGTATTACTCTCGCCAGCTTACAGATCCAGTTGTATTGCTCACTGAAAAGCTTAAAAGTCTTGCGCAGGGGGATCTCTCTGTTGTATCAAATATCAATAATGTTGAGGATATTAAAAATATTGAGAGCAACTCAGATCGGGATGAAATTGGGATTTTGATATTGAGTTTCAGATACCTTGTCTTGAAATTACGAGAGATAGTTTCTCTGGCAAGTGACGTTTCTGTAAATCTTGCCTCTGCATCCAATGAACTGAGTGCAACTGCAAATACTTTTTCCACCAATGCTCAGAATCAGGCTGCGGCAGTTGAAGAGGTGAATGCCACAGTGGAAGAGATCTCTGCAGGCTCAGAAGGCATTGCTGAAATTGCAGAGACTCAGGCCAATAATCTTAACAGGCTTACTGAAAGTATAAGGGAACTTGCAAAAGGCTTAGGGGAGATTGGTAACATAATTGATGATACTGTGTCAAAGATTATGATAATTACAAAACAGGCAAATGAAAGTGAAACCTCCATCAGAATGATGACAGATTCCATGATGACCATTGCCAAAAGCTCTACAGATATGACCAATATCATTGATATGATAACAACAATTGCTGACCAGATAAACCTGCTTTCACTTAATGCGGCAATTGAAGCAGCTCGAGCAGGAGATGCAGGCAAAGGATTTGCTGTTGTTGCAGATGAAATTTCAAAACTTGCGGATCAAACTCAGATGAGTATTAAGGATATAAATAATATCATAAGAGGCAATGAAACAGAGATAAGCAGAACATTGTCAGGAGTGGAAGATACAACTACAAAAATTAAATATATAATTGACGGAATAAACTCAATAGCAAATGTTATGGCTGATATTCAGAAGTTTATGCAGGAGAGAGTTGAAGAGAGTTCAAGAGTTGCTATTGATGTTGAAAAGACACAAGAGAAATCTGAAAAAATAAGAGTTGCAACAACTGAACAGAAGATTGGAATTGAAGAGATTGTAAAATCCATGTCTGCCATAAGCGAGTCAACTCAGGTAAATGCAGAGGGGACAGAGGAAATGGCTAAAAATAGCGATTCCATACTTGAAATGGCAGAAAAGCTCAAAGGACATATGTCTTATTTTAAGTTAAAGTAGACCAATTAGCAGAGGGGAACAAGCAGCCGCGCAAGCTCCGTCCATGGAGTAGTGAGGAAAGTCCGGACATCATAGGGCAGGGTGCCGGGTAATACCCGGGCGTCGTGAGGCGATGGAAAGTGCAACAGAAAATATACCGCCCCAAAGGGGTAAGGGTGAAAAGGCGAGGTAAGAGCTCACCGCACAGACCGTAAGGGATGTGGCAGTGCAAACCCCACCTGATGCAAGGTCAAGTAGTCAGCCCTTAAGGGTTGCCCGCCCGTGGCTGAGGGTAGACCGCAAAGAGCTTTATGGCAACATAAAGCCAAGATAGATGGCTGCATAAACAGAATCCGGCTTATGGTCCCCTCTGTTTTTTATTTTTGAAACGTTTTGAATAAATTTTTGCATCAAAATCTTTGAAAGTTATTTATGCATAAAAAGTTATTGATCTTGCCACGAACTTTTATATCTTTAGCTTCTTAGAAGAATAATAATTTTTTAGTAATTATTATTTAAGTATAATTTTTACTGTAAAATCAAGAAAATATCATCCCCGCTGCCTAAGTTTGGGATGATGGAGTATTTTTATTTTAAAATAAGTTAAGGAATAAATACTTATAATTTTTTAAATTTTAGAGAAGAGTCTATGGAAAGAGAGAGAAAGCTAACTGTTGCAATTCTTGCAATGCTTGTTCTTGTTGCTATAATTGCTATTGTGGACATTACCCTGAAAATAGAAGAAAAGACCTCAAAAGAAAAGAAGTTTATAATTCCATCAACGGCAGGTGTTGGGATAGTTAGAGTTGATGGTCCAATTGAATTATCAGGTCCTTCTAATTTATTTGGCAAGCCTTCAGGAGCAGAGGCTATTGTAAGAAGATTAAGAGAGCTTGAAGATGATAGCAATATAAAGGCAATTGTTGTCAGAATAAATTCTCCCGGTGGGACAGTTGCTGCAACTCAGGAGATTTATAATAAGATAATGAAGTTAAGAGCTAAAAATATTCCTGTTGTGGCATCTCTTGGTGATGTGGCTGCATCAGGTGGTTACTATGTTGCCTCCGCATGTAACTATATTTTTGCTAATCAGGGCACTGTCACAGGATCTATTGGGGTGATAGCATATTCTCCGAATTTAAAGAGGCTTTTTGATAAGTTTGGTATACAGATGAATGTGATAAAAAGTGGAAAGTATAAAGATATACTTTCTTCTCATAGAGATATGACCAGTGAAGAGAGAATGTTGCTTCAAAATTTAATAGACTCTTCATATAATCGGTTTGTTAAAGATGTTGCCATTGGTAGAAATATATCTCAGGATGAGGTGAGGGCTATTGCCGATGGAAGGGTTATGACAGGAGAAATGGCTCTTGCCTTTAAACTTGTTGATGCTACAGGGACATTCGAGGATGCAGTTGACAAGGCTCGTGAGCTTGCAGGGCTTCCTGTAGATTGCCCTGTTTATGATGGCTCTTCAAGTCCAATTGAAGAAATTTTTGGGACAATGAATGGGATTTTTAAAGGGATTACAGGAAGTGAACTTTATCCATCATATAAGCTTGAGTATAGGTATATGCCATGAGATTGGAAAATTTCAAAACGTTAACATGGGCTGATTTTTTTCTCTATTCAATAATAGACCCACGGGCTTTGATGAGGAGAATTATTCAAAGAGAACCGGACCCATTCTGGCTGAGTTTTGTTGTGCCTGCTGCTTCAGCTTTATTTTCTATGCTGACTCTTTCACTGATGGGAAGACAGTCTTCATTTTTTTATCATAAGATGAGCTATGGCTGGATTTTTGTTTTTATGGTCACGATTGTTCTGGTTTTTGTTTATAGCTCTATGGTTGATGCTGTGGCTCAAGCTTATGGTTTAGGAGGTAGAGTTAAACATCTCATACCGCTTATTAATTTTTCTTTTATGCCACAGCTTTTTATACTTCCGGCTCTTTATCCTTTTATTGTAGGCAATTTTGCTCCATTTTTTTTCTATGTGGCGGCTTCTATTGCTGCTTTTATCTGGAGAATTCTCATAGTTGTTCAAGGTATATCAGAGATGCATTCCATAGATTTCGGGAGGGCTCTTGTTATTTTTATATTGCCTGCAGTTGCCCTCTTTGTGTCACTTTTTCTTGCTCTTATTATGCTTGTGACAATGATTGTGTCATTTTTATCTTAGATTTTTAAAACAAAAAAGCCGCCATAAAAAGGGCGGCTTTTAAGAATAAAGAACTTTAATGATTACTTTGCTTCCTTGGCAATGCCTGCAAACCAGAGAGCTGTTGCTCCATCTCCTTCAAGTTTAAGAGATCCGTTTTGCAATGCTTCCATTGTTTTTCCAGATTTCATTGCATCAAAAGCAGTTTTGGCATCTTTCCAGACAAGTGATACTGCAGGATTTTGAGCAATTCCACCAGTAGAGGTGACTGTTCCATTGCTGAAAGTATAGTACCTGCCCTTTTTGTTGTCAGCAGTTTTGATCTGAACAACACAGTTTTTTTCAGATACCTTTTTTTTGAATTCTGCATCACTATTGGCTTTTTTTATTAGCTTTCTGCCAAGGATGTAGAGTAGAAGTTTAAACTTCATAAATAACCCCCCATTTATTTATTAGTGCATGTTGTAAAACAACTGTTATACCAGCTTTTCTATGGCTTCTTTTATTCTCTTTAGCCCCTCTTTTAATTTTTCATCAGATGTTGCAAAGGATATTCTGAAATAATTGTCGTTGCCAAAACCTATTCCAGGAACCACTGCAGTTCTGGCCTCCTCCATCAGGTATGCACAGAGTGATGATGATTTGTAATCATCTTTATATTTTTCGGAAACTTTGCTCCATCCTTTGAGTTTGTATACTTCACTGCAATCGGGAAATGCGTAAAAAGCTCCTTCTGGTTTATAGCATTTGAGACCCGGTATATTGTTTAATCCATCTACTACAAAATTTCTTCTTCTATCAAAAGCCACAAGCATGTGATCCAGAACAGATTGATCCCCACTTAAAGCCTCAACAGCAGCCCATTGAGATATTGTTGTTGGATTAGAGGTAGATTGACCCTGAAGAATATCCATCTTTTTTATTATATCGCTATTGCCAGCTGCATAACCAATTCGCCATCCTGTCATTGCGTATGTCTTTGAGACACCATTTAGAACTATTGTTTTTTCTTTTATTTTTTCTGAGATGTTTGCTATGTTAAAGAACTTAAATCCATCATATACTATTGTTTCGTATATATCATCAGAGATGATGATGAGATCTTTATCTTCTAAAACCCTTGCCAGCTCTTCAAGCTCATGCCTTGTATAGGCTGCCCCTGTTGGATTTGATGGAGAATTTATTACAACGGCTTTTGTTTTTGATGTAATTTTTTGCTCCAGCTGTTGTGGCTTGATTTTAAATCCTGTGGATATGTCAGTTTCAATGAATACTGGTTTTCCGCCTGCAAGCAAAACCATGTCAGGATAGGAAACCCAATAGGGGGAGGGAATTATAACTTCATCGCCGTCATCAATTATAACCTGAATAAGATTGTAAAAGGAGTGCTTTCCACCACAGTTTATAATTACCTCTGAAAGTTGATATTCAAGATTATTGTCTCTTTTAAATTTTTTAACAACAGCTTCCTTAAGCTCTGGAATCCCTCCAGAGGGGGTATATTTTGTTTTACCTGAATTTATTGCTTTTATTGCAGCTTCTTTTATGTTTTGAGGTGTATCAAAATCAGGCTCTCCAGAGCCAAAGCCTATTACGTCTATTCCTTGTGACTGAAGCTGAGCAGCCATCGCAGTAACAGCAAGAGTTGGTGATGGCTTTACTCTTTGTATTCTGTCAGAAAACTTCATTATTTTAACCTTTTTTAATTAGAGTCAAGATGCAGATTTGTATTAGGATTTATAATTTAGGAGTGTCAAGTTTTTTTCTTTTAAAGATGAGTCTTTTGTGGAGAGATTTATTCTTTACAGAAAAGGGTTCATATTATAGCCCTCATGAATGTTTATAAAAACTTATAATGTCAAAGAGATAAAATATTGAAGAATCTAAAGGCAAAACCATTTTTAAAGTGGGCTGGAGGCAAAAGTCAGCTACTACCCTTTTTTGAGCAGCTCTATCCTTTGGAATTAAAAACTGGTGAGATAAAAAATTATTATGAGCCTTTTCTTGGAAGTGGAGCAGTGTTTTTTTGGGTAGCTCAAAACTATGACGTGGATAACTTTTACTTATATGATCTTAATGATGATCTCATAATTGCATACATGGTTGTTCAAAAAGATGTTAGCAGACTCATTGAAGTTTTGCAATATTATGATGCAAGTTATCGAAGACTTGGGGATTTTGAGAGAAAGGAGTTTTTCTATAACGAAAGAGTAATTTACAATTCCAAAAGATTTAAAGCAGATAGCTTATACTCCGAGGAATGGATAAAAAGAGCAGCATCCTTTATATTTTTAAATAGGACATGCTACAATGGATTATATAGATTAAATTCGAAAGGGGAGTTCAATACTCCTGCAGGTGAGTATAGAAATCCAGAGATTTGCAATAGGGATAATTTGCTTGCAGTAAGTGAGCTTTTGAAAAGAGCTATTATAAAGAGAGCTGATTTTACAGCAGTGCTTGAAGACTTAAAAAGTAGTGCCTTTATATATTTTGATCCGCCATACAGACCCATAAGTAAGACCTCTAACTTTAAATCTTACTATAATAACGATTTTTCTGATAAGGATCAGGAAAAGCTGGCAGACCTTTTTAAAGAGCTTGATAGATGTGGGGCAAGGGTTATGCTTAGTAATTCTGACCCAAAAAATATGGATCCCCACGATGATTTTTTTGATAAGCTCTATGGAGATTTCAATATACTTAGAGTCTGTGCTAAGCGTTCTATTAATTCTAAAAAGGAAGGGCGTGGGTATATAAATGAGATTGTTGTTATGAATTACAGTTAAGTTAATAGAAAAGATTTTTTTAAAAAACTTGGTGGAGTAAATACTTGAATTTTTTATATATTTAAAATATATATCTTGACTTTGATTTTGAGTAATTTTTTATCGTATATAATATTAGGATTTTTAAGAAATTTAGTTTTAAATTAAATTATTGGTTTTTAACGGACAGACTTATGTGAGCTTATGACTGGATTTGAGTTTAAAATTCGCAAAAGAGATATTGATACTTTAATTGAGATAATCCTCAGGGAAAATCCTGATGCAGATATTGCCATGGTCAAAAAGGCCTATGATGTGGCAGCTAAAGCTCATGAAGGTCAGGTGCGTTTATCTGGAGAGCCCTATATTATCCATCCGCTGGAAGTTGCAATCACTCTGGCAATGCTTCGCCTTGATACAATAACAATTAGTGCTGCTTTATTGCATGATGTTATTGAAGATACACAATATTCTTTTGAGTTTATAAAAAATGAATTTAGTGAAGATGTTGCTATGCTTGTGGAAGGTGTTACAAAGATATCTTCCATTAAGAGCAGATCCAGGTCTTATGCTCAGGCAGAGACTTTGCGTAAGATGTTACTGGCTACAATTAAAGATATAAGAGTTATAATAATTAAACTTGCAGACAAGCTTCATAACATGAGAACCATCATGTTTCAGCCAGAGCATAAGCAGATAAGGATAGCAAAAGAAACTCTTGATATTTATGCACCTATTGCCCGAAGGCTTGGTATCTCCCGTGTTGCTGCAGAGCTTGAGGATATTGCTTTTTATGTTTTAAACAGAGAGGATTATGAATATATAAAAAACTCTCTGGCTCAAAGACAAAATGAAATTGAAAACTATATTGAAAACGTTCGGCAGATAATTACCAAAAAACTGCAGGAACTCAAAATCGAGGTTGAAGTCAAGGGAAGAGCTAAGGGCTATTATTCAATATATCGCAAAATGGCTATGTCAGGGAAAAGCCTTGAAGAGATCTTCGATGTCAGAGGTGTGCGTATCATAACAAGGGATCTCAAGGATTGTTATGCCATTCTTGGAATAGTTCACTCAATATGGTCGCCTATTGAAGGCCGATTTAAGGATTATATTGCAGTTCCAAAGTCAAACATGTATCAGTCTCTGCACACTACTGTTATTGGGCCTGAGGGGTTTCCCCTTGAGATTCAGATTCGCACAAGGGAAATGGATGTTGTTGCAGAAATGGGAATTGCCGCACACTGGGCATACAAAGAGGGCGGTAAAATCGCAAAGGCTGATTACAAAAATCTTTCCATAATTGATTCCCTTAGCGATATGAATCTTGATTCTATGAACACAAGAGACTTTGTCTCTACATTTAAACTTGACCTCTATGAAGATGAGATTTTTGTTTTTACTCCAAAGGGTATGATTGTTAAACTTCCAAAGGGGGCAACTCCTGTGGACTTTGCCTATGCGATACACACAGAGGTTGGCAATACCTGTGTTGGAGCAAAGGTAAACAACAAGATGGTTCCACTGAAGACGAAGCTCAAAAGTGGTGATATTGTAGAAATAATTACCAGTAAAAATGGCAAACCCTCTGAATCCTGGCTTAAGTTTGTAAAGTCAGCCAGTGCAAGATACAGAATCAGGAATTGGCTCAGAAAGCATAATGAAGATATAAATAAACAGGATGATGAACTCAAAAAGAAAGAAGAAAAGAAAAAAGAGATTAAAAAGGCCAGTGTAAAAATCCCTGAGGATGAGCAGCTAAAGATAAAAAATATATCTGGAAATGGCAAAGTTGGAGTATCCATCGAAGGCAATAGCAATGTCTTGATAAAACTTGCCCAGTGCTGTCAACCTATACCTGGTGATGAGGTAATTGGCTTTATTACAAGGGGCAGAGGCATTACCATTCACAAAAAGAGTTGCCCGTCACTGGAAAGATTAAAGATTGAAAGTGAAAGATTTATAAATATAATCTGGGACAAAGATGATAGCAATAAGTATCCTGTAAAGCTTGCTGTTGAGGCTATTGATAGACCAAATTTGCTTAAAGATATCACTGATGAAATTTCTCTTGTCAGGTGCAATATAATAAAGGCAGAGGCGCAGCTTGAATCAAGGGATAAAGCGGTTTTGCGATTTATTCTTGAGGTAAAAAATAATGACCACCTCTTTGATATTATGAAAAGGATAAAGAAGCTTAAAAACGTTACCAATGTTTATAAAATTAATGAAAAGGTAGTTTTGAAATAATGGAGTTTATATTGGGTTCAGCATCTCCACGGAGGAAGGCTATTCTTTCTTCGCTGATTGGAGATATAACAGTTTTACATCCTGAGGTAGATGAATCAGTATCCTCTGGTGAGTCTCCTGTTGTCTACGTTCAGAGGATTGTCAATAAAAAGATGAATTATATCACATCAAAATATAGAGAAGAGGGACTTTATCTTACTGCGGACACTGTTGTAACAATTGATGGAAAAATATTGGGAAAACCCTCATCTTATCACGATGCTATTTTAATGTTAAAATCTCTTTCAGGAAGAGAGCATAATGTTATAACAGGACTGTCTCTTGCACTGAAGAGGAAAAATTTTATTATAAATGATATAGGCTATGAAGTATCATCTGTTTTCTTTAAAAAACTTGAAGAAAATGATATTCTTAAGTATCTTTCCTTTGTGGATTATACAGATAAGGCAGGAGCTTATGCCATTCAGGAAAATGGCGATATGATTATAGAGAGTGTTTCTGGCTCTGTCACTAATGTTATAGGCCTTCCTGTGAGGCTTTTTTTAAAGATGATGAATGAAATGGATGTTTTGAAATATTACTTTTAACAAGTTCAGGTGGTATTTATGAAAAAAAGAAAGACATATCTTATTGATAAAAAGCTACAGCTTAAAGCTGCCTTTTATGTCATAGCTCTTACTGCAGTTTTTTCTATTATAATCATGGCTGCAATAAGTGCAAGTATAGTTTATAATAATGAAAAGATCAATAACATAAACGAAATTGAAAATAACATATTTCAACTGATGCAGGATTCTGTAGTGACTCCCATTGCAGGGAATGAATTTGTCAATATATCAGAACTTCTTGTAAAGAATCACGAGAGGAATCTTAAAAATATAAAAAGTCTCACAGACTATAATAGAATATTGCTGATAACTCTTTTGATCTGCGTTGTTCTCCAGGGGATTTTGCTTTTTGTGCTGATTGTGCGTCTTACTCATAGAATATCAGGCCCGATTCTTGTTATGTCAAATTATATGAAAGAAATAATTGAAGGTAAAATGCCCAATCCCCGGCCTTTGAGGGATAAAGATGAACTGAAGGAATTTTATGATCTCTTCAGAGAAATGGTTAATTCACTCAAAAAAAGGAATATGTAAAATTTTTTTCTTGCCCTGATTTATTCCTTTGTTTAAATGTTAAATTGGGTTAACTTCTGATATTTAAAAAGACTAACCTTTTTTACCTGAGAAACAAGCTTTGTCAGGTATATTTTTGTCTTTTAAAAAATACAGCTTAAATGGTGTTATAGGATGAAAAAAAATATTTTTTTGATTATATTGTGCGCTACAGTAGCTCTTTCTTTGCTTCTGGGAGTTTTTCATTTTTATGGAAGCGACATAAAAGAGGAACATTACAGGGGGTATAGAGAATACTTTAAAACAGAAGAGAATTATCTTAACTTTTTACAAAAAGAGGTCTCTTTTGATACTATTGATTTTAAGTTTCTTACAGTAGAAAAAGGGGATAATTTCTGGAAGATTGCAAAGAATTATGGGGTGAATATTGATACACTGATAGGAGCAAATATTTTCTGGGAAGATTTAGTTGCAAAGGAAAAACAGGTTGTGGTTGTGCCATCAGAAAAGGGTAGACTGGATTTTGTTTTTAGCCTTTCTGATATTCCTAAATTTGCTCAAGAACATGGTATTGATATTAAAGATATTGAGGTGCAAAGGCTGCCTGTTTTTTATAATATAATTACTTTTTTTCAGAAAGAGAAAAAACCAGTGGCTATTTTTGTGAAGGATGTCAAACCCTGTGTGGAAAACATGACTCCTGAACTGGCAGGTCAATTTGTTTTACGGGAAAAGTTTAGATCACCCCTTGGTGGAAGATTTAGTTCGTTTTTTGGAAATAGACGGCATCCAATATATAATGAAAGGAGATTTCACAATGGCATAGATATAGCTGCTCCTTATGGAACTTTAATAGGTGCATCTCGTGATGGAGTTGTTGTCAGTGCTGGTTGGAATGGCCCTTATGGCAAAGCTGTTGTGATTGATCATGGAGATGGTTATAAAACTCTATATGGCCACATGTCTGTTATTTATGCAAGGGCCGGAGAAAATGTTAAGGCTGGGAAAATTATAGGGCGTGTTGGCTCTACAGGTTTATCCACTGGCCCTCATCTTCACTTTACGCTGTGGCATAATGAGCAGCTTATTAATCCAATGAAGATTTTGTGGTAGAGAAATGGAAGATTATAGTGAGATAATCAATAAAGCAAGGGAGCTTGCAGAGCTTATCAGAGAGCATCCAATAACCACAAAGTACAGGGAAACCTCTGATAGGATGAAAAATGATGTTTCTGCTCAAAGGCTTCTTGAGAAGCTTGTGATGCTTGGCAGAGACTTAAATGAACAAATTTTAAAGGGAGAGGATGCAAAGGCAGGAGGGGCAGAGCTTGAATTGCTGAAAATTGAGTTTGAGAAAAATGCCCTTGTAAAGGAGCATCTTCTTGCACAGAAAGAGTATCTTGATTTACTTAAAAATATTCAGGAGCACATAAAGAATCCAATATTGTAACGAGCAGAATTTATTATGAACAGCATAAAATACTGGATTGCCCTCGAAAGGGTGCAGGGAATTGGACCTGCAACTTTGAAGGAGATTTATAAAAAGATTTTACCCTTAGGACTTTCTCTTTCGGATCTTTTTGGGCTATCTATATCTGAGTTAAGGTCAGAATTTAATTTTAATGAGAAGGTTGCCTCTGCTTTTATTGAGGCAGAGTCCTTTATGGAACAGGTGGATAATGAGTACATGGATATTCTTGATGCTCACATTGAGGTTATACCATTTTTTTCTAAGGACTACCCAGAAAGACTTCATAAACTTTTAGGGAATAATATACCTCCTTTTTTATATGTCTTTGGAAACAAAAATATTCTTAAAATTCCTGGAGCTGCTATCTTGGGGGAAAGAACCATAAGCGAACGTGGGGAGCTTATATCTTATATGGCAGCAAAGGAGTTAAGCGTTAAAAAGATAAATATTGTTACAGGACTTGCCAAAGGTGCTGGTCTTGCTGCCACGCGAGGGACTCTGGAGACTGGAGGAGTGACAACTGCCTTTGTGCCTTATGGTATATTGAAACTGCAAATTCCTGAATTTTTAAAAGATATTTACAATCCATCATTGATGCTTTGCATTTCTATTTTTCCCCCAAGTGCAGAGGCTGATCAGTTTTCTGCCTATATTCGAAATAGAGTAATTTGTGCTTTCTCTTATGCTGTTTATATTGTGGAGGCTCCGCAGGATGGAGGTATTTTTGAGGCTGCAAAATCTGCCCATAGCCTTAAAGTCCCTTTATATACTACTGAGTATGCTGATTACCCTGAAAGCGCCATTGGTAATAAATCTATTATGACAGACTTTGGCGCTCATCCTGTGAGAGGTAAAAGAGTTGACGATATTACTGTGCCAAACGTTGATAAGATAATTGCAGATGTAAAATTTTCACAGGTGTAAAATGAAAAGTGTAGAAATAGTTTCACCAGCAGGTAATCTTGAGAAGCTTAAATTTGCTGTGAAATTTGGTGCTGATAATGTATATTTTGGTGGGAATGAATTTAATCTGAGGGTTCAGGCAGATAATTTTACTACAGAGGAGATTAAAGAAGGGATAGCCTACTGCAAGGAGCGTGGCGTAAAGACTACCTTTTTGCTAAATTCTTATCTTCACGAGGGAGATCTCCCATCAGCTTCAAGATATATACAAAAGATAGCAGATTTTGGCTTTGATGCAGTTATGGTCTCTGATCCCGGGATGATGATTCTCCTTAAAGAAAATGGTCTTAAGTGTGAGTTTCATCTCTCTACTCAGATGAATGTTTTGAATCATCTTTCTGTTAAATTCTGGATGGAGGCGGGCTTTCATAGAATTGTCCTTGCAAGAGAGGCCTCTGTTGATGAGATAAGGAAAATAAAGGAATATACAGGTGCAGAAATTGAGGTCTTTGCCCATGGGGCTTTATGTATTGCCTATTCAGGAAGATGCCTCCTTTCACGATACCTCTCTGGCAGGGATGCAAATCAAGGGGATTGTGCTCAGCCCTGTAGATGGAGATATTCTTTAATAGAAGAGAAGAGGCCAGGCTCATATCTTGATATAATTGAGCATGCAAGGGGAACAGAGATCCTCTCGTCAAAGGATCTCTGCATTATAGACAGGCTTGAGGAGTATATTGACGCTGGAGTTGATGCCTTTAAAATTGAAGGAAGGATGAAGTCTCTTTATCATTGTGCAAATACTACTCGTATTTATAAATATGCTTCAAAAATAGCTGGAACCGATGAGTTCCAGAAGATGTTGCCATTTTTTATTGAGGAGCTTGATCTTATAAGCCATAGACCTTATACAAATGATCTTTTCAATGAGTTTGGAAATCTTGGTTTTACAGGTGTGCCGTATATTAAAAAGGTTTTGTTCTCTGGATACAGGCTTGAGGGAGATGAATCAGCAAAGGAAATAAAACTGAAGACATTTAATCCAATTTACAGAGAGGATCTCCTTGATGGAATTTTTCCAATTAGAGATTCTATCCTTGATTCCAGCTACAGGGTTGTAAATATAAGAGATGAAAGCGGCAACCTTATTGATATGGCACGGCCTGGATCTATTTGTGTTATAGAATTTGATAAACCAGTTTATGGTGATGCAATATTTCGTAAAAGACTTGATGATAAGAGGTAGTTTTATGATCTCAAAGCCACCGGGAGTGGAAGATATATTCCCTGATAAAATAGACAGATGGAATTTTGTTTTACAGAGTGCCTTTAGTGTTTTTCAAAGTTATAACTATAGAGAAATTATTGTTCCTGTGATGGAATTTACAGAGGTCTTTGCAAGAGGAATTGGAACAGAGACAGACATAGTATCCAAGGAAATGTTTACCTTTGAGGACAGAGGAGGCAGGAGTTTAACCTTAAGGCCAGAAGGCACTGCAGGGGTTGTTAGAGCCTATGTAGAAAATGGTGAGTATAATAGATTATCTATATGCAAGTTTTTTTATTGTGGGCCAATGTTTAGAGCGGAAAAGCCTCAGAGGGGAAGACTGCGTCAGTTTAATCAGTTTGGAGCAGAGGTTTTTGGAAGCTTTGACCCATATTATGACTATGAGATAATTTCCATGGTGAACGATATATCCCACAAGGTGGGCATTGATTCCTTTAAGATATTGATAAACTCTATTGGCTGTAGGAGCTGTAGAAGTGAATATATAATTAAGCTAAGGGATTATTACAAAAGCAATCATGATAAGCTTTGCAAGGATTGTCAGAGGAGACTGGAAACAAATCCATTGCGCCTTCTTGATTGTAAAAATGAAAGCTGTTCTTCTTTAAAGGTTAATGCTCCTGCGATAAGGGATTTTATATGCAATGACTGCAAAGGGCACTTTGAAAAGGTCAAAGAATACCTTGATCTGGGAAATATTGCCTACACAGAGGATCCCTATCTTGTACGGGGCCTTGACTATTACACAAAGACAACTTTTGAGTTTGTAACAGATAAACTTGGTGGACAGAATGCCTTTGCAGGTGGTGGAAGATATGATTATCTTGTGGAGCAATTTGGCGGGAAGCCTACTCCTGGAGTTGGATTTGCAGCAGGTATTGAGAGGATAAATCTTTTAATAGAAGACAGGCCTATTGATGCAAAGGGAACTGATGTTTTTTTTATCCATACAGGAGGCCAGTCTTTTATGGAGTCTGTGGCTCTTATTCGTAAATTAAGACTCCTTGGAATATCCTGTGATGTGGATCCAGAGGTCAAGGGATTTAAGTCTCAGTTTAAAAGAGCAGAAAGGGAAAATGCACGATTTGCAGTAATCATAGGTGAAGATGAGGTGCAAAGCAGAGAGGCCACTGTTAAAGATCAAAAAACAGGCCAGCAGGAGAAAGTCCCCTTTGAAAAATTATCTGACTTTATAAAAAATAATAAATAAATTGCAACTACAATATAAAAATACTGTAGTATTTTCCACTACAGTATTTTTATATTTAATATTACATACAAATAACTCATTCTTTCCTTGCAAAATATGATAAAATACCCTTATTTTGTAACAAAATATAAAATATAAAAAGTAAACGGGGGACTTTCTATGAATACTTACCTTGCTGAGTATAAGAGTAAACTTATCTCTGCTGAAAAAGCTGCTGAGTTGGTTAAGTCAAATGATATAATCGACTATGGTATGTTTGCTACAAAACCAGTTGACTTTGATATAGCTTTGAGCAAAAGAGTGGGTCAGGTTAAAAATGTTGCAATAAGAGGAACAGGAACAGTTCCACCTTTTCCAGCTGTAATTCAAAACGATCCAGAGCAAAAATCTTTTATGTATTTTAGCTGGTATTTTACGCTTCTGGATAGAATGGCCGGGGATAAAAATCTTGCCTGCCATTTGCCTTTTAATTATCACGAGGCAACTTTGCTTGCATATCATCATAGAGATCTAATTCATCTTAAGCCTACCATCTGGTGTGCACAGGTTACTCCAATGGACAGAAATGGCTGTTTCAACTTTGGACTGGGTAATTCTCACAACAGAGGACTTGCTCTGTGGGCTGATATAAAAATTGTAGAGGTGAATGAGAATATGCCACGATGTCTTGGTGGCAATGATGAGTATGTCCATATAAGTGAAATAGACTATATAATTGAAGGGAGCAATAGTCCAGTTTTTTCAACTCCAAAGATGCCAGAGGCTTCTCCTGAGGAGAAAAAGATAGCCGAATACATTGTTCCTCACATTGAAGATGGCTCATGCCTTCAGCTTGGAATAGGATCTCTGCCAAATACAATTGGGGAGATGATTGCCCATTCTGATGTTAGGGATCTTGGAATTCAAAGTGAAATGTTTTGCGATGCCTTTGTAACAATGTATGAGGCTGGGAAGATTACCAATGCCAGAAAGACCTTTGATATAAATAAAAGTACATATTCCTTCTGCCTTGGCACAAAAGAAACTTATGATTTTTTGCATGATAATCCACGGACAGCTTCCTGTAAGGTCTATCACACAAATAATCCAGATTTTATTGCACAAAACGATAAAGTAGTTTCAATAAATAATATTGTTGAAGTGGATCTGCTATCTCAGGTGTGCTCTGAAACATCTGGATTGCGCCAGATCTCTGGAACAGGTGGACAGCTTGATTTTGTCATAGGTGCTTTTCATTCAAGGGGTGGTAAGAGTTTCCTTGCATTTAAATCAACATACAAAGATAAGCAGGGTAACCTGCATTCAAGGATCAAGCCTCTGCTTAAGCCAGGCTCTGTTGTCACAGTTCCAAGAACAATGGTTCAATATCTTGTTACAGAAAACGGCATTTACAATATGAAGGCTCGATCTGTATGGGGCAGAGCTGAGTGTCTCATAAACCTTGCCCATGAACAGTTCAGAGAAGAGCTCATAAAATCAGCAGAGGATATGAAACTCTGGACAAGGACAAACAAGATTCCCTTTTAAATTTTTATTATTTTTAATTTTAAATATACTCCTGGCAAAAGATCAGGAGTATATTTTTGTTTCTGTGTTAAATTTGGTCACCTTTTTTGGGATTTTCAAGAAAGCGAATCTCGTTGCCAATAATCTTTAGCCTTGATTGCATTTTACCATTTGAATCCTCCCAGCGATCCTGCCTGAGACTTCCCATGATCATTACTCTTTTACCTTTGGTAACCGTTTTATGGCATAGCTCAGCAATTTTTTCCCATGTTTCTACATCAATAAATGATACCCTTGGCGGTTCATTCTCATTTTTGGAGTAGTGGTTTATGGCAAGAGAAAAGGTGCATACGCTTTTGCCAGTTTTTGTCTTTTTAAGCTCTGGATCCTTTGTTACAAATCCTTCAATTGTTGCATTTGCGTAATTATTCATAAAACCTCCAGGTTTGCTTTTTTAGTAAAAACGATGGAGGTGGTGAAAATTAAAAAAAATTTTAGCAATTTTGAGAAATTTTTTTTAAAAAATAGGTATTTCAACTTGATTGTTGCCATGAAATCTGTTTATTTTTATTTATGATATGGCATTAGTCGGCATTTAAAATGAAAAGTAAAATTTGTGCTAAAATTATGGCCTGGAATATTGTTTTTTGGGCTACACACTTTGCTTTTGCTGGTGATCTATCCATTGTGGGTTCTGCTGATAATTATCCCTGTTTATTTATGAATTCAACCTCTCCTGCAGGATTATGGGTAGATTTTATAGAGAATTTTTCTTCCATAAATAATCTTAAATATAAAATTATTTTTATACCAGAGGAGAGAATTCCATATTTTATAACCACTGCAAAGCCTGATATAATTCTTAGCTGCAGAAATCGCACTTCTTTTGACGGATACTACAGTGTAAGGGATTTTTTCAAAATACCGTATCTATTTGTAACAAAGGACAATAAATCTTTTTCTCTGGAGGATATCAATAATAAGAGAGTTGTTGTTTCAGGAAATCGATTGCATTATGAATGCTTATCTGACATAATCAGGAAATTCAATCCCGAGAGTGTCATTTTTATTGAGGATGTGGACTCAGCCCTTTCCCTTATATATAACCGTGCTTATGATACAGCATTGATTCCCAGCTATCTTGTATCTGATGATTTAATCACCAAATATGGGCTTACTCTTTCTGATTATGTTTCTGTCGCTGTATCTCATAGTTTATTGGTCAGAGATGATAATGAACAGTTAAAACAGGCTTTGATAGATTTTACAAGAACTTATGGCAAAGAAAAAATCGAAAGACTTTATATGAAATGGATTTTGCCAAATAATGAAAAAGCCCTAACAGGGAATTATGCAATTGCTTTAAAGACAGGCACTGTTGCCCTTGTTTTATTTTTTGTTTTTTTGTTTATAAATAACATAGTCCTTGGGAGAAGGGTCAGTGATGAAACTCTCTCATTAATGGAGAGAATTTCTATTCTGGAAAAAAATTTAATGGAGATTTCTCAGAGAGAAAATCTTTACAGACGAATTTTTGAAAGAGCTATAACCCCTATACTTGTGCTTGATCACAGTGGAAATGTAGTGTTTATGAATTTTTCAGCCAGAAAGCTACTGGGTGTTGAATCAGAGAAAGTTATTTTTAATATACTTAAGGATCCCAATTCCTCAGATTGGTTTTGCAAAAAATATAAAGGAACGTCAACTTTTTCTTTTGAGGCTTTATATAGCTTTGATAAGCTTGTGGAATCAGGTCTTTTAAATTCCTCCCGTAGGGGTGAGGCCTTTTTTAGCTTTTTGTTTATTCCCTTAAAAAGCATTGGTTTTCATGAAGAAAAAATCTATATATGTTATATAGAGGATAAAACAGAATTTCAGGAGCTTGCAAGATATAAAAAAGAGACAGCATTGCGATATGAGCTCATATTTGATTCGGTGAGAGATGGGCTTTGCGAGTGGAATCTTAGAGATGATATTATAAAACCCAATAAAAGATTGATCTCTATGCTTGGATATAGGTTTTCAATTTTTCCAGGGAAGTGGTCTATGTTAATGGAATTGGTTGAACCATCTTTAAGAGAGGAGGTTTACCTTAGCCTACAGGAGAGGATAAAAAGCGGGAGATCTTTTTGCTGCGAATTAAAGCTAAAGAGATTTGACGGTTCATGGGTTTGGCTTTTAGCTAAAGGGGACGTTGTTGAGTGGGATCACGATCTGTCTCCAGTGAGGGTTATTGCTGTTTTTCAAGATATTTCTGCATTTAAAAAGGATTCAAATTTTCTTTTTGAATCCGCCCAAAATAGTATTAGTTTTTTTACTGAAAGGAGTAGAGCTTTGGCTTATATACCAGATGGTAAAAGGGTTTTAATTGTTGATGACAATAGTCTCATAACTCTTCATCTAAGTGAGCTTTTGCGTAGAAATGGAATTTTACCTATAATTGCAAATAGTGGCAATGAGGCCATTGAGATTTTTTGTAATAGCAGTGAGAAGTTTGATTTTGTGATTCTTGATCTTGAGATGCCAGATTTAAGTGGTTATGAGGTTATAAGAGTTTTGAGAGATATAGATAAAAATGTTCCTGTTATTGCAAGCACAGGACATGTAGATGTTGTCATAACCGATGAACTCCATAGATATGGGTTCACTGATTATATAAATAAGCCAATTGAGGAAGGTCTTTTAATGGAAAAGGTTTTAAGATATATTGATGCTTCCAGGGAAATTTAAATTTGAATAAAAATTGGTTGATTTCTTGGATTTAATATTGTTAATTGTTTTAAAAAAGAGTTTTGAATATAATAAAAAAGTATTTTAATGGAGGGATTTGTGAAAAAAATTATTTCTATAATAATAACAGTGGCAATTGTTTTTGTAGCAGCCAGCTGTAAAAAGGAAGAGGCTCCAACTAAAGCTGCAAACAGCGGTATAATAAATTTTGTTGTGGGTGAAGTTTCTGTAGTTGCTGATGGCCAACAAAAGGCAGCCCAGGCTGGGGATCCAATAACTCAGGGTATGGTAGTTAAGACAGGAAAAAATTCTGTGGTAGATATTTATTTTAGTGGCAGCGTGATCAGAATTCTTGAAAACAGCTCTGTAGTGATGAAGGAACTCATTAAAGAATTACAAACAAATAAAGAGCTAAGCGAGTTTTACGTTGAAAAGGGTAAGCTTTTTTCTAAGGTTTCACGTAAACTAACAGAGGGTGAAAAATTTAAGGTATCCACTCCTACTGCTGTTGCTGGTGTTCGTGGAACTGAGTTTCTTGTGGAGGAGAATGAGGGCAAGAGCAAAATAGCATGTATAGAAGGTGCTGTTGCTGTTCATGAGGCTGATAAAACAGAAAGCGATGCTGTAATAGTTGAAGCTGGCAAGGAGGCATCTCTTGAAAAGGGTAAGCCCATATCTGTTAGTGAGTTGAAGGCTCAGAATCTTGAAAATATTCGCAGAATAAAAGATGAGATAAAAGAGATTCGTGAAGAGATAAGAAGAAAGTTTGAAGAGCAGAGAGAAGAAATAAGAAAGGCTGTAATAGAACAAAAGGATATAAATAAACAAAGAGTAGAAGATCAAAAGGCTATGGATAAAGCCAATGTGGAGGCTTTAAAAGAGTCAACTAAAATTCAGTCAGAGCAGATTAAAGGCGACATAGAAGGAAAGAAGAATGAAGCAAAAGAAGCTGTTAATCAGGTAAATAAGCCAGATGTTGATACTGCAAAACCCGATGTAAATTCAGCCAAACCGACAATTAAAAAGTTTGATGTGAAAAAACCAGAGTAAAATTATTATTTATCTATTAACCTTTTTGCTCAAGCAATGCTTTATACCCCCGAGATTTAGTTTCGGGGGTAATAAATTCCATTACCTTGCACTAAAAGTATTTTCATTTATCCGCTATTCAGCTTTTTCTTTTTTAGAGGATATTGTTATATTTCTTGATTTATTTCAAGGGCAGTATTATTTTACGCTCTTTATGTATTTTAAAGCAAAGGCAGGGCAAGTTGTAATAGTGTTGGTCTTATTAAAAATTAAGGCTGGTAGTAATTTTTACAAATTTAGGGGAATTTTAATGAAAATTTTTTTATCAATAATAATGTTTATTTTTACTTTTTTCACTTTTGCTCTGGCAGATGTCTGTGATGAAATTGATGGCAATAGCATATCCTCAACCCTTGAACTGGAAAATTTTTCTGTAATCTCAAAAAGAGCTGTCAATGGACTTTGTGAGGTTATTATAAAAACAGATAATAAGATAATACCATTTTATGGTAATAAAAATTTTCTCATAACAGGAGAAATGTATCAAAAGGGAACAAATATCACTGCAGAAGCAATGTATAATGTAAACAAACAGAGGCTTGTGTCTGAGATCAGGGCTATTGATGATTGTGTTTCCTTTGTGTGGAAGCCTAAAAAAATTAAAACAAAGAAAATTCTATATATGTTTACAGATCCCCTTTGTCCTTATTGCAATAGAATAGGTAAGGACATTTTTAATCTTTCAGAAAAATATGGCTTTGTCCTTAAGGTAATAATTTTTTCTGTTCATGGAGAAAAGGGCAGAGAAAAGTCAGTAGAGGCGATTTGTAGAAATTTAAAGGATTCATCCTTTGATTTTGCAGCCTATAGTAAGGATGATTGGAAACAAGCTGAGGTTTTGCCTCTTTATAAATGTCAAAAGGGGTATGAGATTCTGGAAAAAGCAGAGACTTTGGCTGATAGCCTTGCTATAGATGCTGTGCCATTTTTTGTTACAAGCGATGGTGACTATGTGAGTGGCGCCTCCAGAGAAGATGTTGAGGATTTATTTAAAAAATAAAGCGAAACTTTATTACAGTTTTTGTAACATTGTTTTATTATTTCTTGACAGAATAATAATTAAATATTATTATTTACATACTATTTAATTTTGGAGATTTATGCGGATTGGAATTTATCCTGGATCTTTTGATCCTTTAACATATGGGCATCTCGATGTAATCGAGAGAGCAACTAAAATATGTGACAAGTTAATTGTTGGAATTCTTGTCAATAGTGCAAAGAAATACCTCTTTGATTTAGAGGAAAGGATAGATATACTCAGGCACTGTTGCAGTGAGTGTGACAAAAATATTGAAATAATATCCTTTGACGGGCTCCTTGTTGATTATTGTAAGGAGAATAATATCTCCTTTATAATAAGGGGATTAAGAGCTGTAAGTGATTTTGAATACGAAATTACACTTGCATCAATCAACAGAAGGCTTGCATCGGATATAGAAACTATCTTTTTGATGGCAAGGGATGAGAACTTATTTGTATCCTCGAGCCTGGTAAAAGAGGTTGCAATGTATAAAGGCGATATTTCCACACTTGTTCCTCCATATGTAGCAGATAAAATCCGCGCTAAAATCTCCTAAAAAGTGCACAGAATTTATATAGTGTTCTGTGCTTAAGGGGAAACCCATTGAATTTGAAATTAATTGGTAAGGGAGGTTTTAGATGCTTACTATTTTCTTAATATTAGCTCTCCCTGTCACCGGATTTCTTGGGTATGCACTTAGGGCATATCTGGGTAGGATTAAACTTAATTCGGCTGAAGCCAGATCTCACAGGATTGTCCAAGATGCACTTAAAGAAGCTGAGAATAAACGAAAGGAATTACTCCTTGAAGCCAAGGATCAGCTGCTTAAAGAGAAGAATCTTCTGGAAAAGGAAATGCGAGAGAGGCGGCAGGAGCTTCTGTCAATAGAAAAAAGGCTTATTCAGAAAGAGGAAACAATAGATAGCAGACTTGCTGAAATTCAAAAGCTGGAAAAGGCTCTGGAAATCAGGGAACAGGAAACTAAGGAAAAAGAAGAAGAACTTAAAAAAGAGTTTGAAAAGCACAGAATTGAACTGGAAAAAATTGCTGGGATGAACTCCGAAGAGGCTAAGGAGCTTTTACTCAAGAAGGTTGAAAATGAGACAAGATTTGAAATAGCAAGACTCATCAACAAAATTGAGGAAGAAGCAAGGCGAACAGCTGATAAAAAGGCTAAGGAGATTATTGTTTCAGCTATTCAGAGAAATGCCTCTGAGTATACCTCAGAAAACACGGTTACAACTGTATCTCTGCCTTCAGATGAAATGAAGGGTAGGATTATAGGTCGTGAAGGTCGAAATATCAGGACACTGGAAAATTTGACTGGTGTTGATATGATTATTGATGATACTCCAGAGGTGGTTGTTATTTCTGGTTTTGATCCAGTGAGGAGAGAAATAGCAAGACTTTCTCTTGAGAGACTCATTCAGAATGGAAGAATTCACCCCGCAAGAATTGAAGAGGTTGTAGAAAAGATCACAAAGGAGATCGAGGAGACAATGCTTGAAGAGGGTGAAAGAGCTGCTTATAATCTGGGGATACCAGGACTTTCCAGAGAAGCTCTTTATAATATAGGTAAGCTTAAGTTTAGAACAAGTTATGGTCAGGATGTCCTTGCCCATAGTATTGAGGTTGCCAATCTTGCTGGTATGATTGCAGGAGAGCTTGGGCTTGACGTTCAGCTTGCAAAAAGAGCAGGGCTACTTCACGATATAGGAAAGGGTAGTATTGTCGAGGGAGAAGGTGCTCATGCAATTGTTGGAGCCGAGATGGCAAAGAAATTTGGTGAATCAGAAAAATGTGTCAATATTATTGCCTCTCACCATAATGACAGAGAGCCTGAGTCCTTTGAGGCTGTGATTGTTCAGGTTGCTGATGCTATATCTGCCTCACGACCTGGTGCAAGGAGAGAGTCTCTTGATACATATTTAAAGAGGCTTGAGAATCTTGAAAAAATTGCCTCTGAGTTTAAGGGAGTGGAAAAAACCTTTGCTATTCAGGCAGGAAGAGAATTGAGAGTTATGATTGATAATTCTGCTGTATCAGATGAAAAAGCAGAGGCTATGGCAAGGGAAATTGCACAGAGAATAGAATCAGAATTGAAGTATCCGGGAATTGTCCGTGTTACTGTTATCAGAGAAACAAGAATAATAGATTATGCAAGATAAATAGTTGCAATGCTTTAGAGCTTAAGGCTGGTGTAGGCCAGCCTTTTTTATTTTTAAAAAGTTATGGACAATTAGGGGACTAAAAATAAATTTAATATCATGAGAGAAATTAAAGTTCTGGCAATAGGAGATATAGTTGGCAAGGCTGGTAGAAAGATTCTTGCCAATAAGCTCAATACTATTATTGAGCGAGAGAAGATTGATTTTGTGATAGCAAATGGTGAAAATGCAGCAGGTGGACTTTCCTTAACTCCAGATGTTGCAAGGGAGATTTTTTCTGTTGGAGTAAATGTAATAACCTCTGGGAATCATATATGGGGTAGTGCGGAGATTATGCAGATCATAGATACAGAGCCCAATTTGCTCAGACCTGCTAACTATCCCCCGGATACTCCAGGAAGGGGTTTTACTATGTCTAACTTCAAGGGAATTAATCTCTGTATTATAAATCTCATGGGAAGAGTTTTGATGAATCCCCTTGATTGCCCCTTTAGAAAATTTGATGAGATTTATAAGGAGGTAAAAGACAGGGCAAATATCATAATCGTAGATTTTCATGGAGAAACAACATCAGAAAAGCAGGCCTTTGCATGGTATGTCGATGGAAGAGCCTCTGCTGTTTTTGGCACTCATACTCATGTTCAAACAGCTGATGAGAGAATTTTACACAATGGCACAGGATATATATCAGACATAGGTATGACTGGAGCCATGGATAGCGTTATAGGCATGAATAAAGAAAGATCTGTTAAGTTCTTTCTATCTCAGACACGGGTAAAGTTTGAGCCTGCAACAGAAAATCCCGGAATAAATGGCATTGTCTTTAAAATAGCTGAAAATGGTAAAACCCTTTCTCTTTATAGAATAAACGAAAATTGATGCCTGGAGGCTAATCCCCCTTATGTCTGTTTTTTATGGTCTCTATTTCATCAGGGGTGAATTGATATTCCTTTTTGCAAAAGGTGCAGGTTACTTTTGCTCCTCCTTCTGCTTGTAACTCCGATAACTCAGAGGTGCTGAAAACCTTTAACAGTTGTAAAGTTGATTGGTGATTGCACCTGCATTGATGTCTAACTGGTGTGGCGCTTAAAATTTCTATATGATTGCCATCAAATAACTCTTGAACTATCTGGTAAATATTTTCTCCCTCTCCCAACCTATCCCCAAGAGGTTTTTTCATTTCCTTAATTTTTTGTTCCACCATTTCGATTACGCTTTCTTCTGTATCAGGAAATGTTTGAATTAGTATTCCCCCTGATGATGAGATTATTCCTTCTTTATCCAGATTAAGTCCTATTATAACTGCAGAGGGGATCTGTTCTGACGACACAAGGTAATATGCAAGATCGCTTGCAATCTCTCCATACAAAAGAGGGGTTACGCTGCTGTAAGGTTCTTTCATGCCAATATCTCTAATTACAGTCAAAAGTCCAGCTCCAATGCTTTTTGAAAAGCTGATCCGATCCATTGGATGTGTTATGTCAACAGAGGGATTTGCTACATATCCGCGGACATTACCAAAGGCATCAGCCTGGACATGAACTTCTTTTATTGGTCCGTCTCCTGAAAATTTAATGAGCACGCTTTGATTTGTCTCTGGCTTGAGAGTTGCAGCCAGTAGAGCTGCTGCGGTTATGCTTCTGCCAAGTGCAACTGTTGCATTTGGGGTTGTTTGATGAATTGATGTAATCTCTCTTGCTGTATCAAGTGTTATAACTGTGTATGCTCTTAGCTTTAGTTTTTCACAGTATATGCGTGATGTCATGTCCATGATAAATTCTCCTTAGTAGCTTTGCTCTGTCCCAAAGGCACTTCTACCTTCCAGAGGTATAAATTTAAATCCACTGAATTCTCTTTTTAATGCCTTAACAACTGCCTCTGCTGTTTCAAGCTTTGTCTTTGTGCCTTTACCTATGTAATTGGAACCAGCATCAACATAATATACAATGCCTGATTCCTGCTTCTCCGCCTTTATATGTCCACCGTGAGTTGGCTTAAAGTTAAAGAGCTCGCTTTTTAAAGATATATGAGTCTCCTCATGGGGTTTTGTTCCAATAGAATAGAACTTGGGATCGTAAGACGATGTTGCAGGGATTAGGGCTATGTATGTAAGATGTTCTCCTGGCTTGAGTGCCATAAGGTGTTCTTTGAATTTTTGTTTACATAAGGCTTCAGGATTTACAGTTTTTTTAAATCTTCCAATGTTGAGCTTTTGCTGCATTGGTATAAATAGGGTGTCAAGAGAGTCTTCTCTTTTGAGGAATAGAATATATTCTGGCGAAAAGGATATCTTCATAAATTCTTCCATCGTTTTTTGCCATTCTTTGTGCTTGATATACAGTGGCCATTGTTGCAATATCTCCATGGCAACATTTGCCTTTGGGCTTGTGGAAAAGTTAGAAGTAAAGAAAAATATCTTATCCTTTCCCTCTGGTCTGATTATACCTGCATCTGCAATATAACTTGATGTTGCTATATCAATTACATTTATTACAATGAGCCCGCCCTGATTATCTATTCCTGTAAAAAATCCCTGTTGATTTTTTGTGTCAGATATTCTCCTTATTATTGATTTTGCAGGGATTTTTGAAGGCTCTGCACAAAGAGATAATATCCCCTCACTTATAAGAAGTTCTGTTTCTTTATCCATATCACTCCCATTTATCTTCATAAGCTGTTTTATGGCAAAACATTTCTGTTAGTATATTATCTATATTATTTTTTATAATTAAATTTTTGTGATGACCTTCTTTTAGAAAGCCCTCTTTTATCATATGGTCAAACTGCATAAGAAGAGGTGAATAATAGTCATTTATATTTAATATGCATACAGGTTTTTGAAGGTATCCCAGTTGAACCCATGTAAATACCTCCATAAGTTCCTCAAGGGAACCAATTCCCCCTGGTAGGCATATAAATCCATCGGATAATCTATACATCATGGATTTACGCTCGTGCATGTCTTTTACTACAAAGAGCTCTGTTATGTGAGTATGAGGTACTTTTTTATACAGAAGCTCAGGTATTATACCTGTAACATGTCCTCCGTTATCCATTACAGCTCTTGCAAGAATTCCCATGAGGCCAACGTCTCCTCCACCATAGACAAGTCCCATATTATTGAGTGCCAGTGTTGTGCCAAGATTTTTTGCTGTTTCCCTATATATTGAATTATTCCCTGTGCTTGATCCGCAGAAGACACAAATTTTTTTCATGATTTTACTCGATATTTTGATTTCAATATGTCATGGAAAAATAAAGTCATTAAAAGACAATTATTTTTGCTATTTATTTTTATAAAAAGATTGACTTTTTTGTTATTTAACTAAATGGTTGGTTTAACTTACTTTTTAGTTAAATAAAGAGGTTTGAATGTCCAGAAGTGAAGCTACAACAGAGGATAAAATACTCAATGGTGCATTGGATGAATTTGCTGAACTGGGTTTTGACGGTGCAAGAGTGGATAGAATTGCAGCCAGAAGTGGCCTTAACAAGGCAATGATTTATTATTACTTTAAAAGCAAAGAGAATCTTTATGAGACAATAGTGAAAAATATCGCAAGTATTATTCAATCTTCAATTATAGAGTTAGCATCTAATGTTGACGGTGATCCTTTGGATAAGTTCTACTTACTAATAGAACGTTATATTGATATTGTCTCTGTTATTGATAGAAGGTATCTTCGTATCATGATGAGGGAGCTTGCCAGTGGAGGAAGTTTCTTTAAAAAGATTGTTTTGCCAACTGTTATTGTTCCAGTTATGACTCTTGTGGAATCTATTTTTAAGGCAGAGATTGCCAGTGGCAGAATAAGAGAACTAAACCCTTATTTGACTCAAATTCAGATTATAGGCAGTATTGTCTTTTTTAATATCATAAGAATTCCTCTGGAGGATTCTCCCTTGAGTGATATTATTTTTAAAGATAATTACATTGAGGCTTTTAAGAGCAATATGTTAAGCATAATAAAGCAAGGTATTGAAAAAAAGGAGGCCTCTTTATGAAAAGAATTTTTTTATTCTATATTCTGATGTTTTTATTCTCGAAAACAGCTTTTGCAGATCCCCTATATCTTTCCCTTGATGAGGCCCTTAAAATTGGACTTGAGAACAATCATGATTATAAAATTGCAGCTTTAAAAGAAAAGGAGTTAAAGGAGAGGGTTAGCAAGGTCTGGAGTGAGCTTATGCCTGTTGTAGAATCAGAAGCATCTATTACAAGGCAATATGGAGAAAGTGGATTTCTTAGCCTGTCCGATGGAGAGGACTCTATAAAGTTTGTGCAACTTAAATTTGGAATAAATCCTGGAGTTTTTTATAATTCACTGCAGGCTGCTGAAAAGAGTTATATTATATCAAAAGAGGATGTTCGAAGAATCCGCTCTGAGATTTCTTTTGTTGTTATTCAATCTTACTTTGATCTGCTTTTGACAGAGGAGTTAATTAAGCTTCACCGAGAGTCTGCTGTGCTTCTGGGGATAAATCTCAAGGATGTTGAGAATATGTATAAATTGGGATCTGTGCCAAAATTTGAGTTGCTTCAAGCTCAGGTTCAGCTCCTCAATCATGAGCCAGAGATTTTTTCAGCAGAAAGCAAAAACCGTGTAGCAATTGAGCATTTTAACTATGTCCTTGGGTCAGAGGAAAACAAATATGCTGCCAGAGGTGATATCTTAGAGATGGATGTTAAAAAAGTGCCATTAAAGAATATGGATAAAAAAATTGATCAGCTGATTTCACTGGCTATAAAAAGTAGACCAGAGGTGGAACAACTCCGAAAAAAGATAGAGGTAGCCACACATTTAAAGGAAGCCTATTCCTCTTACTATATCTGGCCAAGCTTTTTTCTTGGAGGGTATTATGGCATCTCAAAGCCATACCCCAATGAAATAGACTCATCAATTACCACGCCCTTTGGAACAATGACTCCTGATCTTTCTTCTGTTACAGGAAAAGAGGAATGGCAGAGGAACTGGCAGGTGAGATTTTCTGCCTCTTATAGATGGGGATCTCTTTTTCCTACAGACACTGTGAGATCTCTGGAGCGTGAAGAGAGTATAAAGATTAACCAGGCAAAGGAAGAACTGGAGAAATTTAAACGTGCCATTGCTGTAAGCATAAATTCCTCTTATTCAAAACTCATTGCTGCATATCTTACAATTCAATCCCAAAAGGAAAATGTAAAAACAGCTCAAGAAGGACTTAGAATTGCCCGTGAGAGCTACAAAGAAGGTGTAATTAAGAATTCTGATCTCCTTGCTGCTGAACTCTCTTTAACAAAGGCTCGGACTCTTTATATTAATGCTCTTTATTCTTATTATGTTGCACTTGCTGAGTTAAAGAGAGATAGTGGGGTTGAAGATGAAAATATTATTCTGGGAGAGGTTTATGAAGATTAGAAAGATTTTTTTGCCTATCTTTATAATAGCACTGGTGTTGGTTGCTACTATATATTTTGATGTTTTTAGATGGAAAAAGTCCGGTGATAGCTCAATTTCTGGAAGTGGAACTATTGAGGTAACTGAAATTGACATAAGCTCAAAGATCTCTGGTCGAATTGTGGAAATTACAAAACCTGAGGGTTCTCATGTAAAGAAAGGAGATCTCCTTGCAAGGCTACAGCACGATGAGCTTTTTGCTCAGAGGCTTTCTGCTCTTGCTAATTTAAAAAATGCTGAGAAAAATTTTAAGCGAATAAGTGATCTCTATAGAAGCGGTTCTGTTTCCAGAAAGGATCTGGATAATGCGGAGGCTGCTTATAAGATGGCCAGAGCTGCTATGGATAATATTGATGCCACAATTGATTATGCTCTCCTTTATTCTCCAATTGATGGTGTCGTTTTAGAAAACATTCTTGAGCAGGGTGAAATGGCTTTTCCTGGATCAGTGATAATAACAGTGGGGGATTTATCAAAACCATGGATCTATATCTATGTTAATGAAAGAGAACTCGGCAGAGTTAAAATTGGTCAGAAGGCTAAGGTTACCATTGATTCCTATCCCAATAAATTTTTTGATGGCACTGTTGTTTCTATATCCAATAAGGCTGAGTTTACTCCAAAAACTATTCAGACGAAGGATGAGAGAGTTAAGCTGGTATTTGCTGTTAAGGTGGCAGTCAAAAATGATGAGATGATTTTAAAGCCTGGTATGCCTGCTGATGCAGAGATTATTATTGCTGAGGATGCAAGGTGATAGAGATTACTAACCTCTCAAAGAAATTTAAAGATCTGGAGGCTGTTAGGTCACTTAGCTTTTCAGTAAATAGAGGGGAGATTTTTGGTATAGTTGGGCCTGATGGAGCTGGGAAGAGCACTTTGCTTCGCATGATTGCAGGGATTATGAAACCCTCTGATGGATCGATAATTATTGATGGCATTGATGTTGCCTCAAATATGCAGAGAATAAAAAAGATGCTGGCCTATATGCCCCAGAGGTTTGGGCTTTATGAGGATTTAACTGTTGAGGAAAATATATTTTTTTTTGGAAAACTCTTTGGACTATCTTCGAAGGAAATTGAAATAAAGATTCCAGGGCTTTATGAATTTAGCAGGCTTGGTCCTTTTAAGGATAGGCTTGCAGGGAAGCTCTCTGGAGGCATGAAGCAAAAGCTTGGACTTGCCTGTTGTCTTGTTCATAGCCCATCGCTTCTTTTACTTGATGAGCCAACCAACGGAGTGGATCCTGTGTCAAGAAGAGAATTCTGGAAGATATTATATAACCTCCTTACAGAGGGGGTAACAATTGTTGTAAGCACAGCCTATCTTGACGAGGCAGAGAGATGTAATAGGCTTGCTTTAATGCATGAAGGAAAATTTATCAGGATGGGAACTCCTCTTGAGATTAAAAGATCTGTCACAGGTACTATCCTTGAGATAACCTCTGATAATATTGCTTTAACTGAATCGCTTTTAAAAAATTCAGGTAAGTATAAGGCAATAATAAGAGAAGGCCAGTTTGTATCTGTTGTTATAGAGGACAGCAAAAGGGATGTGGCTTCCATTAAAGCTATGTTACTTGAGAATGGTCAGTCAAGAATAAAAATAAACGAAAAGAAGCTAAATCTTGAAAATTGTTTTATGTCAATAGTGTTAAGTGGTGATTATGAAGACTCCTGATTTTATTCAAAGAATTCTTGCTATTGCTGATAAAGAGTGGTTGCAGATCAAAAGAGATAAGAGAAGCCTTATTCTTTCTTTGATTGCTCCTGCTGGATTGGTATTGCTTTTTGGATATGCACTGACTATGGATGTAAAGCATGTGCGCACAATAATTTTTGATCAAAGCAAAAGCTTTTGTTCAAGGCAGTTTATTGAAAACTTTTCTCATAATGAATACATAGAAATAGTCGATTATGCAGAAAGCTATAAGGATGTTGATAGGGCAATTGACTCAGGTCTTTGTGCTATGGCTATAGTTCTACCAATAGATTTTGAAGAAAAAATTAAAAGCGGCAATTCTGCAACTGTTCAGTTGCTTACAGATGGATCTGACTCTACCTCTGCAATAGTATCCACAGGTTATGTTAAGACTATTACAATGCTATATAATGCAAAGCTTCAGCTCATAGAGCTTAAAAAACAGGGCTTTAGTGAAATGAGACAACCTATTGATATAAGAAACAGGATCTGGTATAATCCAGAGCTGGAGAGCAAAAATTTTATTATACCAGGACTTATTGTAATTATACTTGCAATCATATCTGCCCTTATTGCCTCTCTTACAATTTCAAGGGAGTGGGAGAGGGGAACCTTTGAGACTTTGATAACAACTCCTGTGATGCCATGGGAATTAGTTTTTGGAAAGATGATTCCTTATCTTTTTATAGGGCTTTTTGATGTTGTGGCTACCTTATCTGTTGGATATTTTCTTTTTAATGTTCCCCTTAAAGGTAGCTTTGTTGAGTTTTATTTAATGGCTATCTTATTTCTTATTGGGACATCTGGTCTTGGTATATTTATATCCGCAGCAACAAGGGTACAGGTGCTTTCTGTTCAGTTTGCAATGGTTGCAACCTATCTTCCATCTTTCATCCTTTCTGGATTTGTATTTCCAATTAATAATATGCCTTCTGTGGTGAAGGCAATAACATACATTGTCCCTGCCCGGTATCTTATGGTTATAATAAAAGGTATTGTTCTTAAGGGTGTTGGTTTCTCTGTTTTATGGATGCAGATACTTTTTCTTTTTATCTATGCCGTAATTATCATTACTCTTGCAGTAAAAAAAATCAATCTCACATTACCAGAAAATTGATACAGGTGAAAGTTTTTATGAAAAGGCTTATAAGATTAAATGTGATAAAGAGTTTTATTATAAAAGAATTCAGACAGATTTTGCGTGATAAAAAGATGAAGATGGTTCTCTTTGGCTCTCCTGTTCTCATGTTGCTTGTCTTTGGTTATGCTGCAAACACAGATGTTGTAAGTATAAAAATGGCAGTTAGAGATGACTGCAAAAATTATGAAAGCAGAAGATTGATTGAAAGGTTTACATCTAACGGATATTTTCTCTATGTGGCAGATATAGATTCCCATAAGGATGCCTCTCTTTTGTTAGATCAAGGTGATGTTGATATGGTTCTTCATATTCCATATAATTTTTCTACCTTCCTAAAAAAGGGGACCACGGCACAAATCCAGATACTTGTTGATGGTAGTGATTCTGCCCGCGCATCTGTGATTTTATCTTACGTCAATGCCATAACCCTTGATTATTCTGCTGAGTTTTTTAAAAGAAATCTAAGGAGATTAGCCTATAGTATGGGATCTACTTATTTGCGCTCTGGAGCTATAGTTGTTGAAGAGAGAACGCTTTTTAATCCAGAACTTTTAAGTAGAAATTTTTTTTTACCGGGAGTCCTTGGACTTTTAATTGCCCTTATAACAATAATGATGACCTCTATGGCTGTAGTTAAAGAAAGAGAAAGTGGAACCATTGAACAGATAATAGTTTCTCCAGTTACCCCTCTGGAATTTGTTTTTGGTAAAACAATACCCTTTGCTATTATTGGGTTTTTAGATATAATAATAATCTCCTTAATTGCCATATTCTGGTTTAAGGTGCCCTTTAATGGTAATTTTATTTTGCTTTTATTTTGTGGTCTTCTTTATATTCTCTGCACTCTGAGCGTTGGTTTATATATCTCCACAATATCGCAAACGCAACAGCAGGCCATGCTTTCGACATTTTTGTTTTTTATACCTTCCATTATGCTCTCTGGTTTTATTTTCCCAATTTATGCTATGCCACTATTTTTTAGAATTATCACTTTAGTTAATCCAATGCGCTATTTTATGTCTGCAATACGTGGGATTTTTTTAAAAGGCATTGGTATTTCTTTTCTCTGGCAAAGCATCATAGGGCTTTTGGTTTTATCTTGCTTTTTGTTTTTTTTAAGCGTCATAAGGGTCAGCAGGAGGTTTGAGTGATGGATTTCTCGGTAGAGGTGGTAAATCTTACAAAAGAATTTGGTGATTTTGTTGCAGTGGATAATATCACTTTCTCTGTGAAAAAGGGAGAAATTTTTGGTTTTCTTGGACCCAATGGCGCAGGCAAAAGCACAACAATAAGAATGCTTTGTGGAATATTGTCGCCAAGCAGTGGAAGTGGTATGGTTGCAGGATATGATATTGTCAATGAACAGAATAAAATAAAAAGCTCCATAGGTTATATGTCGCAAAAGTTTTCTCTTTATGGTGACATGACTGTTATTGAAAATCTTGAATTTTTTGGCAGTATTTATGGTCTTGAGGGTAATAGCCTTAGAGAGAGAATTGACTATGTTTTGGAATTGACTCAGCTTTTTGGCAGAAAAAATGATAGAGTAGATTTTTTGCCAGGTGGGATTAAACAGAGACTTGCTCTTGGTAGTGCAATTATTCACGACCCGGAGATTTTATTTCTTGATGAGCCTACAAGTGGGGTTGATCCTGTTATGAGGAGAAATTTCTGGGATTTAATCTATGATTTTTCTGCCAATGGCAGAACCATTTTTGTTACAACTCATTATTTAGATGAGGCTGAGCACTGTGATCGAATTGCTCTCATCATTGCAGGAAAGATAATAGCATGCGATTTGCCGCAAAAGCTTAAAGATGATTTGCATCATGATGTTTATACTCTTCATGTTCCTGATTTTATTAAGGTATTTGAGCGTGTTAGTCAGCAATCCTTTATTGATGAGGCTGCAATATTTGGCAGTGACATACATCTTCTCTGTAGCAGGGGCTTTAATCTTAAAAAGGAGTTATCATTCTTTTTAAAAAATCAGGGAATAACAAATTTCCGCATAGAGAAGATTGCTCCAACCTTAGAGGATGTCTTTGTCACTCATGCAAGGAGGCTTGGGGTTTGAGAGTATAGTAACACTTTTCATTGTATGATTAAAATTTTTATTATAGTTATAAAAAAATTAATGACAGTACATAAATAAGTCAATATAATAAAAGGGTATATGGTAGTAAAATAGTCTATTATCTTTTATTTTTTGATAAATATATTTCAAGGGAGTCCTCTATGAATCTGAGAAAGCTATTTGCGATCATTTTCTCAATACCTCTGTTGATTAATTTTTATTTTGGCTGCAAGACAAAAACAGTTGCACACGCGCCATTGCAACAATGTGATACTGATATAAAATCAAAGTGTTCTGGCAATTGTATAGATGGCTATGAACCAAGGTATTATTTTGACAGCAGAAATATTCAAAGCGTGCTTGATGAAACAGACAGACGGGTTGCCTTTTTAAAAAAGCAAGGTCTTGGGGATTTGAGCGATTATCCAGAGATACTCAATAATGAGAAGAAAAATGCCTCTTTTGCCAAATATATTCCTCCAGAGTGTGATACCTGTAAGGCAAAATTTTATCTCAAAGGAAGTGAGGTTTCCTGTGAAGAATTTTATAAATACATAGAGGCCTTAAATAACGCATGTGATGGATGTGTTGAGATTGTTCCAGAAAAGTTTCATAAAGGCAAGTGATTAATTTATTTGCTTATAATCTTATTTTCTTCAATCAATTTTTGATTTGTATATATTGCTTCAAGTGAACCTTGAAGCTTTTCTTTAATAGCTGAGTATTCATTTGCATTTATAAGATTTGAGGTTTCCAATGGATCTTTTTCAAGATTAAAAAGATACTCCTTTCCAGTTTTAAGATGCTTTATATACTTATATGGATAGTCCACTGTTTGAAGAAATTTGCCATTGTATGGCTGGATTAAATAAACTATAGCTGGAGTTTTTGAGTCAAAGATAGATATGCCAATCATATTATGCTTGCCAGTGACTCCTGCAATGTCTGCAATAGTAGGTCCTATGTCAACCTGGCTATAGACTCTGCCTCTTATTCTTTTAGGTGAGATCACTCCTTCCCAGAGGATCAACAGGGGGATTCTAAAGGCCTCATCATAAAAGCATACCTCGTTATTATAAATGCCATGCTCTTTCATTGGAAATGAATGATCGGAAGTTATTATTATAACCGTGTTGTCAAGATAGGCTCTTTCTTTAAGGAGTTTAAAAAATACCTCAAGGTGCCTGTCAGATAGTCTCAGGGCATTGGAGTATTTTTCTTTTATGTTTTCTGGATTTTTATATATCTCCCTGCGTTCCATAGGCAATCCATCACATGGTATATGAGTTCCTACTGTAGGAAGTGCTGCAAAGAATGGTTTACCTGGATTTTTTTTGATATAACTGTCCAGGAATTCAAAAAATCTTTCATAAAAAACTCTATCCTCAACACCCCAGCCCCATATATAGGGTCTGTCTTCTTTTCTTTTGAATTCTGCAAAAGTTTTTACAATGTTAAATCCTGCCTTGCGCATATTGTGCTCTGTGTTATCAAATTTTAAATTATGATAGGCCTGAAAGAAGATAGTCTCATATCCATTTTCTGCAAGGAGGGAAGGGAATCCTTTTATGTTAAGATCGCTGTAATCAACAAAGATCTTTCCATTAAAACTTGGTAGAATTGAAAAGAAAACAGCAGCCTGTCCCTTGCAGGTCTGAATTGAGTTGCCGTAAAACCTCTCAATATACAAGCCTTTGTTTATGAGAGAATTAAAAAAAGGAGTATAATCAATTCCATCTGGTGCTTTTTTCTCAGTGAAATTTGCATTAAAGGATTCAATAAGTATGAGGATTATATTAGGTCTTTTTTTCAGAGAAGGAATATTTTGAGAAAAGCTTGTTTGTGCCACAGATTGTTTTTCGTAAGGGAATTCCTTGTTTGTGTGAACAGAGGCATAGAGGTTATTTTGATTTTTAAATATGCTTTTTATAAGGAGAGTGAATTCATCGCCACTGTCAAAGGGTATAGCAAAAGCTATAACTAAAACTACAATTGCTGCAATTATTTTTTTGTAGCTTTTAGTTATTTTAGCGCTAAAGACTTTGAATCTTAGCTCAAGCAGTAAGGCCACAAGAACAAATATTATCGCTAAGATAAAATCTGCTGCACTAAATGGAGAGCTTATTGTAGAGAATGCCTCAGGAGAAAAGCTAATTCCTATATTGTCCTTTATCAGTGAAAAGTCCACAGAGTATCCTGTATGGAGCCTATAGGAATAGAGAGCAACAGTTGCAATGATTAGCAGGGGAATTATTACCAGGGCCAATATTTGCTCTATGATAATTATTTCAACAATAGAGGATATGGCAAGTAGTGTAATAAAGCTAAATAACGCAGAGATTAGATCTTTTAGGCTAAATGAAAATCCTGAAATATTTTTATAAAAAAATAAAATAAAGTATATTCCTTGAATAGCAAAAAGTAAGATGGTAAGGTTTAGTCTTTTTATTATCTCTTTACCTTTCATATATCCTATGTCCATCATCATCTGTTGCTTAAGGCTCTGTCTACCATGGAGTGATCACCCGATGGGCTCCAGAAAGAATAAGATATGCCACCACCATCGTGAACTCCTTTTATTTGTTTAAGGATATAATCTGGCCCCCATGTTGGAGAGAGATAATCCCATCCCTGGATCCAGAGCCTGATGACTGTTCTGCCCTTTGAATGATAGATTGCTCTTATGGCGCTATCCCTTACTATGTAATAAGGTCGATCTTCCTCACTATATCTTTTATAAAAAGAAGCTCCAAAGTGAGATGGATAAACCATTGGGTATATGGCGCTTGCAAATCGAGAGAGGAATTTTATATCCTGACCCATTATATTGCCAAATTTATACCAGGCATTGAATCCATAAATATCCAGTGATATGGGAATTTTACATTCCCTTGCCGCCTGTTGTATAAAGTCCCCAAGGATTTCTGATTTAAATGTGTCGCTTTCCGTTTTATAGCGATAAAGACATCTGCCTACAAGTCCGTCAGTTGGAGTTCTAATGTAATCAAATTGAATCTCATCAAAACCAAGTTTAGCAGTCGCCTTTGCTATTTCTATGTTATAGTCGCGCACAAATTGAGAGAAAGGGTCACACCACCGCTCCCGTGGAAGTCCAACCCATGGCTTATTTGTTACTTTATCCCATATAGCATATTTATTGCCATAGGCCTCATAGAGGCGTTTGTCTTTGAATGTTACGTGACGGGCTATTATATAAATTCCCTTTTTGTGAAGCCTTTCTATTATTGATGTTATATCACGTTCTTTTATAGCTTTTATCTCAGAGGCAATTTTTGAATCCACTTTGAAATTTATCATGCCCTGGTCGTCCTTTGAGTCAATGACCACTGCATTAAATCCTGTTCTTTCCACTATTGATAAAAATCCCTCAAAATCTTTGTCTATCATGCCCCAGCTTACATATAAAGCACGCTTATTGCCAGCGGGGCTTGTTTTTTCTGCACTGTATTTCCATGTATTTTTCTTTATAAAAAGTGCAGGGTTTTCACCCTCTGCTTTTGAAAATATAATGTTGACCCTGTCATCCCTTAACATTTCTTGCAGCTCTTTTTTGAGAGGGAACTTTTCAACTCTGCCTGACGATGGATTAAATTCAAATACCCCTTCACTGGTTGTTATGAGTATAGAGTTTTTGGATTTGTAGATGGCGCTTATTGAGGCTCTGGCAGTATCTGAAAATGGGATGTCAATTTTTTGCCAATTTTTGCGATCCTCTGATTTATATAAACCTTTGCCGAATAAAAAGCCTGCATATAGAGTATTGTCAATTATTGCAAGGGCAGAGACCTCTTCGCAAAAATGGAATGGGCCCACATAGAATTCCTTAGGTATTCCATTATTTATTTCTTCTGTGGCTTTTGAAGTTATTTTTAAAATGCCATTAAAAGAGGTTCCCGCATATATTGTATCCTTTTCAAGAGCCAGGGATGTAAAATAGTAAGAGTTCTTATTGTCAACAACATTGATCCTTTGCCATGATTTGCCTCTGTCTTTTGATTCATAAAGAGTGTGTTTTGTGGCAATTACAATTCTGCTTTGATTTTCTGGGTCTATGCAAAGGGCTGATATGTCTCGGAATTCATGGACATCAGGTAGCTGAGTTCTTCTTTTAAAAATTGGGGATGAGATGTTTTCCCATTTAGTTTCCCCTTTGTTTAGTCTGAATATTCCGGAAAATTCCGATGTAAGATAGACATTTCCCTGAAAATCTTCTGTTATATGCTCTGGGATTAAATCCCTCGGTAGGCCGTCGGAAAGGTCAAACCATTGGCTACTGTATCCTTTTATGCCATCATCGTGGAGAAAGGCAATAAATTTGAGATTCGAATTATTAGTGGAGCATCCTGAAAATGAAAAAGCCAGCAGAAAAAATAAACAAAAATAAAGAGATTTTTTGACAAGCATATAACCTCACTAAAAGTAACAGAGGTAGTCAAAAAAATATAATTCCCCATGTCAAATCAAATTATTTTATTAACTTTATTTCTTAAATATTGACAAAAGAGAGCTTATGGTCTATATTCCATATTTGTAAAAAAACTTTCATTCTATTTGAGAGCCTTAAGGGCTTTAGAAAAATTTGATATAAAAGTGGGCTTTTAATGAAATTTTTACCCAGTTCTTTTAAAAATAAAACGTCTATTAAAAAGCCTGTTGTAATTCCTTCAGGTAAGCATACTTTTGAACGAAAATTTATCGAAAAAGGGGTAATTGATATTCTCAACAGGCTTAAGAAAAATGGATATGAGGCATATCTTGTTGGAGGTTGTATCAGGGATATACTACTTGGCATGAAGCCAAAGGATTTTGATATAGTTACAGGCGCTCACCCAAGGCAAATTAAAAGGCTTTTTTCAAGATGTTTTTTAATAGGTAAGAGATTTAGACTTGCCCATGTATATATTTCCCATGATAGATTTGTTGAGGTGGCAACATTTCGCGCAGCCTCTTCTGAGATCAAACTCCCAGATGGTAGAGTTATTCAAAATAACAATATTTACGGGACAATAGAAGAGGATGTGCTTAGGAGAGATTTTACCGCAAATTCCCTTTATTATAATCTTTCCGATTCTTCCATCATAGATTATACAGGTGGTTTTAAGGATATAAAAAAACGGGTGCTTCGCACCATTGGAGATCCCTCAGTTAGATTCGAGGAGGATCCTGTCAGAATAATAAGGGCTGCAAGATTTTGTGCTCGTTTTAATTTTAAAATTTCTGGAAGCGATTACAGGGCTGCAAAGGATAAAGCTCACCTTATTGTCCAATCCAATGCCAATAGACTTCTTGATGAGCTTTTTAAAATATTGAAGTGTGGTGCCTCTGCCAGAAGTTTTGAATACCTTGATGAATTTGGAGTGTTGAGTCATTGGATCCCGGAGATATTGCCCCTTAACAAAAAATCTATGCTCCTGCAGAGGCTTACACAGCTTGATACTGCAAGGTTAGATGATGTGGATTTTTCCAATGCGCTTTTGCTTACAATATTGTTTTATGATGTCTTTGATAATGGAATATCAAGGGATATAAAAAATCCTCATGATGTTTTTCTCGCAGCCAGAGATATTTTTGCTCCTATAGCAACAAGAATGAGAATACCCAAAAAGGATTGTGACAGGATTTGTAATATCCTTTCTCGCAGGATTTATTTCCTGGATAATCTGAACAAAAAATATACCCCTTCCTTTGAAAGGAGATTTACAGCCAATGAACATTTTGCAGAGGCTTTAAAATTTTATAGTCTTCTTGCAAAGGTTGATGCAAACTTTTCTCAAGGGGCTTTTTATTGGCAAAAAGCGAAGGACTCTCATGATAGTAAAATCTCATATCCCTCAACCAGGGGGAAAAGAACAGTCAATAAGAAGAAAAAGACCAAGGGAAAATTAACTTCTCCTAAAACAGGGGATGTTCAATGAGCTTTTAAAATAAAAATAAATGAGGAAGCTTTATGAGCTATCATTTTTTGAATGTTGAAAATGGGGAATATTTCTATTGTGATGAGGATTTGTGGCTTGAGGCTTTATCAATTGCAAAAAGTGTTGGCTGGAAGCCCCATGGAACTTTTTATGATATACCATACGAGATTGATGATCAACTTGAATTTATATCAGAGGATTATCCAGAGCTTCGCCTTTATACAGCTTTTATGATTATAACTTACTCTGAAGAATGGGATGGAAATTATACTGATAAGTCAAATCAGATAATTCTTGAAGAGGATTCAATAAATCTGGCTGATGCCTTAAGAAGTGCAGGATTTGTAAATGAATTAACGCTCTTTATAGAAAAGGGAAGTTTCAGGATTTGTTCTTAGTGGCTTAGCTTAGCAGGTTGTGACACATTTCTCTGAGGCTTTCTGCTCTTCTGTAGAGAGAGTCTAACCTTGTGTTAAAGGGCTGCCGTGAGTAAAGGGCAAGGAGTTTGTTCGTATATTTAAAGAGATGAGCCTCCAGATTCCTTATATGGAATAAATCTTCATCTCCTTCTTCAATGATAACAGAGGTGATTCTGTCTAAGAGATCATTTTCCTGAAAAAGCTCAGGAATATTTTCAACCTGCATAAGAAAATCACGGCACATCAGTGCTATGGATTTTTGATAGGAATCGTCACCTGCCATATATTCACCTGCTTAAATTCAAGAGGATTATTGAGTCTTATTTTTTAAAGTCAATAATTTTTCGGCAATAACTCCTAAAAATACTTTTAAAGCAATAAATTATATACCCTCTCGCCTCTTTTGGTAGCGAGAGGGATTTTTTATAAAAGTTTTCTACGGATAATTATTTAAAAGGAGTGATATATTTTTATTGGACTTTTACAAATTTTTCTTTATACTCTGTGACTATTTTCTCAGCCTTTTTGTTTTCACCTTTAAATATATAAAGCATGCTGAGTCTTGTGACATCTCTGAGATTGAGGTTTCCTTTCATCATTAGAGATTCCAGTTCTGTAATAGCTTTGTCAATGTCACCTACCTCTTTGATTTTGTTTTCGTAGGTGAGGCTTTCTAAATAGTTTTTAAACTTCTCATATTCTGGATGCAGAGTTATAGCCTGCCTGAGGTATTTAACAGCCTCCTCATATCTTCCAAGATGGAAACAGCAAAATCCATAATATTTATTTATAAACTCCTTGTTGTCTGCAATGCTCCATATGTTTTTAAGAATTTCGATGACATCACTATATCTCTTCCATTCATAGTAAATATGGGAGAGCATATAACTTGCTTTAAGGTGCATTTTATCTTTATTTAAAACAGCAAGGAGAAACCTCTCTGCATTTTTATAATCTTTCAAGTTATAGTAAGTAAGGCCAGTGTAGTAGTTACCTTCATGGAAGTCTGATCTTTCTTTTAAGGATTCAAGAAAGTATTTAAGGGCGTCACTATAGTTGCCAGAATTGTAATATACAACTCCTAAATTCAGAAGTATTTTGTGATTTCTTGTTATATCAAGGGCTCTATTGTATGTTGATATGGCCATTGCATTATCGCCCATGAGAGAATAGAGTTCTCCAAGGTTGTTATAGGCCTCTATAAAGTATGGATACATCTTAATGGCTTTCTGGTATTCAGCCATTGCAGTTGAAAGATCTCCCTTGCTGGTATTTTCCAAAGCTTTATTGTAAATTGATATTGCTTCTGTAGGGACTGAATTAATATTCATAAAAACCTCTTGCAAAACTAATTAATAATCACCATGTCAGCTGTGTATTAGCTAACCTATATTTTTATTGCTGTTTTAATTATCGGAATATTTTTTTTCTTGTGAATAAATTTTAATTTTTTTATTAGATTTTTCTACTGTCTGCTTTTGAGCAGTTTTAGCATTACTTTTCAGTAATTATTCCTAAATATAATTTTTAGTGTAAAATCAAGAAAATGTTATCTCCAAAGCCGAAGGATTCAGAGATAACAGAGTATTTTTATTTAAAAAGAAGTTAAGTAATAAGTACTGATCACTTTTTATGTTTGCTTTTTTTTACTGTGATTTTTTAGCTGTTTCAATAATCTTCAATGTTAATTGCTGAATAAACTTAATGGATTTTGTAGTTATGAAAAAAATTCCAGATGAAGAATTAAAGATAAGAAGACCAGATAAAGATGAATTAAAGCAAAAAAGTCGTTTTCCCATAGTTGTTGTGGCAGAGAATATACGTAGCCTTTATAATGTTGGCTCCATATTTAGAACGTCTGATGGAGCTTTGATAGAAAAGCTCTGGTTGTGTGGTTATACTGGCTATCCCCCACGAAAGGAGATAGATAAAACAGCACTTGGAAGTGTTGATACTGTTCCATGGGAGCATAGTTGTGATACTGTTTCAGTATTAAAGAACTTGCGCAACGAAGGCTATACAATAGTTGCACTGGAGCATACTGATTGCAGTCAGAGTTATGATGAAGCAATATATAATTTTCCTCTTTGCATTGTCCTTGGAAATGAAGTAGATGGCATAAGTGATGAAGCTCTGGAGCTTTGCCATAGCTCTGTAGAAATTCCTATGTATGGACTAAAGCAGTCACTGAATGTGTCTGTGGCCTATGGGATCATCGTTTATCATCTTATTTCTTACTTTAAAAAAATTGCTGAAATCTAAAGTTTAACTTGCCGATAAGCAGATAGGGGATATTTTCCCCCTGGAGCTACTTATGAAAAATTTTTCTTTTATCCTGCTTATATTACTTTTTTCAGCCATACCACTCTCAGCAGTCCCTTTGCGATGGGACATAGCAAAGGGTGAACGCATTGAAATGGTAAAAACTGCAGGAGTAAAATATTACATCAATTCTTCTCTTAAACGAATTTACGAAGAAAGGAATATAATAGATCTCACCTGCACTGATAAATCTGACAGAGTAAATAGGGTAAATGGAGTTTTTTCTCTTTATGAAAGAGATTATGGCGAGGAAGTTTTTAAATTAACTGGAAAATTTGTAGTGGATTTTTTAATTGAACCTAAGGGTAATTTTATAGTTCGAAAAAATGATTATATGCCAAATCTCAGGCATATTCCCTCCTTTCCAGAGAAAGACGTCAACCCTGGAGACAACTGGGTTGCCAATGGTGAGCTTGTTATAGACAATTTTTCAAGAGCCTTTAGCCTTACTTTTCCTGTGGAATATAGATTTTTACAGTTAACAGAAGAAAATGGCAGGCAGATTGCTGTCATAAGCTATCACTATAATATTGATGTAAAGCTTTCTGGGAATTATCCATCGGATTTCCCTGTGGCTATTGCTGGGAAAAATGATGGGCTGGTTTTCTGGGATATTAAATCTCAAAAGCCAAAGAATATACAGGATAATTATAGAATTATTTTTTTATTCGCTAGCGGTGGAGGAGTTTTTGCCACAGCAGAATTTGCCATGGACATCAAAACAGAAAATAGCCTCTATAAAAATTATACAGATGAAGAGAAACAGAAAGAAAAGGAAAATCTGCAAAAGGAACTTCCTGAAGGAGTTGATTCAGATGTTGACAAAAGAGGAATTGTTGTTCGCATGGGGGATTTGCTTTTTGATTTTGACTCTTATGCTTTAAAAAAAGACACAGAGGAAAAGCTAAGACAAATTGCAGATATTATAAAGAAAAAGTATCCAGATAGGGAAATTATTGTAGAGGGACACACGGATAATATTGGCGAAAAGGATTATAATTATTCTCTTTCAGAAAAGAGAGCCAAAACTGTTGCAGAGTATCTTAAGGGAAAACTGGGTCATGATAAGTTTTCTTATAAAGGCTATGGCTCACAAAATCCACTTGCAGATAACTCCACAGAGGAAGGACGTAAGAAAAATAGGAGGGTTGAGATAATTATAAAACTTAACTGAGTTTTTGTTTTTATATATTTTTTATAAAATATATTGTGGTGGTTGAGATAATTGTAAAGCTTAATTGAGTTTTGTTTTTATATATTTTTTATAAAATATATTGTGGTGGTTGAGATAATTGTAAAGCTTAATTGAGTTTTTGTTTTTATATATTTTTTATAAAATATATGCAGTTGGTTGAGATAATTGTAAAGCTTAACCGTGATTTTGTTTTTGTATAATCTGTTTCACTTCAATGGGAAGATGGAAATGGGTTAAAAATAACTGAGTAAATCCTCAATCGAGTAGATGATGTAATGGTTGAGAGAAAAGAAAAACTGAAAAAATCCAGAGGGGAAATTTTTGGAGAAGCAGAGAATTAAATTGCATTTTGCTGGGAATAGTTGCTTACTTAAAGCTGCCAGAGTTTCTATTGACTTAATCTGGACAAAAATTTTACACACTCTCTCTTTATAAGATCAGACTTAAGCTGATTCACTCAAAGCTTTTATTACTTGACTTCCTTAAACTTTTATAAAATTTGGAAAATTTTTTGCTAAAGGGAAATATATTTCATATTTTAAATGATGATGAAATGTAAAATTGAATTAATTGAAATTTTTTGAGTTGTGTATGTATAAAAATATCAAAATAATAGAGGTATTTATATGTCTGTGGCATCTTCTGAGGAAAAGCAAAATTTTTTAAAAGAGCTTCTAAGGATTTTTCTCCTATACTTTTCTGTTCATCCCATTGTCTTTTTCGCATCACTTATAATAGCCCTCGGATTTGAAGGCCTTGTTGGATTTATATCTATTATTTTGATCTTAGCTCCATTGATTGTTTTTTCTTTTACAGGTGCTTTTTATTATTTTGCTCGCAGACTTAGCGATTTGATCTCTGGAGAGGATTCTGCTTCCCTTTCAAGAGAGCTTTCCCTTTTCCCTCGTGTTTCAATGATTCTCATGGCAACGGGATGTTTTATTGGTCCATGCCTTACTGTTGTAATTGCTTATAACAAAGGCATTTTGCTTTCACCTGTGCAGCTTGTTTTTTTTGGCCTGGTAGGTATTTTGGAGATGATTATTGCAGTTGCTTTGATGTATTATCACCTGAAGATTAAGCTTTATCATTTTCTATTTGCCCATAGGGATTCCATCAATGTAAAGTATAAACCATTGAATATATTCCAGAAAATAGTAATACCAATTTTATCTGCCATAATGCTCATTTTAATCTTTGCCTCTGTGGGTATTTATAAAATTAGCTATATTCAGACAGTAGCTACAGTGACATCAAATGTTTCTTCCAAGGTTGAAAAAAATGTGGTATTTATATCTTCACTTTATGAGAAAACTCTTGAGCAGTTGAGAGTCTATGCAAACACCAGTGAAGTAAAGAGCATGAATTTAAATGCTATAAAGAATTTTTTAGTGTCCATTCATGGTCAGAAGAGTGTTGATGTAGAAATGCTTTTTGTTGCTGATTTAAATGGCAATAGCCCTAATAGCCTTGGAGATATAAAAAATATTAAAGATAGAGCATATTTCAATTCTGTTATAACTACAGGCAAGGAGATAATATCAGAGCCAGTGATAAACAAAATGACAGGAAAGATGATAGTTGTTGCAGTTGTTCCTGTTCATGACTCTGGAGGTAAAATTACAGGACTTGTTGGCGCTACTATACTTCTTGAGAGAATTGAGACTTTATTGTCAGAAGATAGAATCTTCAAAAGTGGAAGGTTTATGATTTTAAATAAAGAAGGGAAGGCTTTATTTCATACGAATAGAGATACCATAGGGAAAAGTATAGGTAAGGAATTTGTAGATGATGGAAAAAATTTTATAAACATCAATAAACTTGTAACAGAATCTGAAGGTAAGATTTTTAGCTACACTTTTTTTGGTAAAGAGGTATTTTCTTATAAAAAGAAAATACCTGCCACAGGGGATTTTCTTATTTTTTCAATGGATAAAAGAGATTTTATTGATGAGATACAGTTTGTCCTTGTGGAGATTGTTATCGCTCTGATCATTATAGGCTTGTTGACCTTTGTCATCATCAGAGCTATTGCTCGTAGTTTTTCAAATCCAATTCAAAATACAGTAGCTATATTAAAAAGGCTTGCAGAGGGGGATCTTACTGCAGAAAGCAACGATTTTCTTGCTGATGAATTTGGTGATATGATTCGCAACTTCAAGCTCTTCCAGAGGAAACTTCGTGGCACAATTAGCTCATCACTTGATTCTGTTGTTCAACTTTCTGCTTCTGCTGAGGAACTGGCTGCAACAAGCGCAAAGATGTCAGATGGGGCACAGAGTCAGGCTGCTTCTGTTGAGGAGGCTTCAGCATCTCTGGAAGAGATTTCTGGTTCTATTGAACTCATAAATGGGAATGCTGGTGAACAGTCCCGCCTTACCAGAGAGGCCTTTGTGTCAATGGAAAAGCTGAAAGATGATAATGAAATGGTTGCAAAGCTTGCTGTAGAGGCACTCCAGAAGGCAAAGGGAACTACTGATCAGGCAAACATAGGTCAAAATCTTATGCAAAACACCATTGAGGGTATGAATAGAATTGATGAGAGCACACAGCGTATAGCTGACACGGTAAGACTCATAAGCGATATATCAGATCAGGTAAATCTTCTTGCTCTTAATGCTTCAATAGAGGCAGCCAGAGCAGGGGAGCATGGTCGTGGTTTTGCAGTGGTTGCAGAGGAAATAAGCAAGCTTGCTGATGAGACAGCAGCCAGTGCAAAGAGGATTACGGAATTTGTTCAACTGGGCTTAAGGGAGGTAGAAGCTGGCAGAAAGAATGTTGATGAAACGGGAAATGCCTTTTATAGAATTATTGAGTATATAGCCCACACAGAAGAGCTTGTCACAAAGATAACTGAGGCTGCAGAACGGCAGAGGCTTTCAACTGTGGAGGTGCTGGAGCGAACCAAAAGGGTTAATGAAATGTCAGAGATTATATCCATGTCTACAAATGAGCAGATGCTCTCCAATCAGGAAATGGCAAAGACTATGGATCAGATTAACAGTATAACTCAGGCAGTTGCAGCCTCTGCAGAAGAGATAGCCTCCAGTGCTGAGGAGATATCCGCTCAGGCAGAGACCTTAAAGGCTCAGATGGAATTTTTTAAGGTGTAAGATTAATTATCCTCCTGGTCTTTTTCTGCCAGAACTGGGACTTTGGAAGATACTCCCCGTATAATTCTTATGCGGTCATTTTCCTTAAAATCGCTACAAAATCTGGAGTCAATGAGGATTTTGGCTCTATCCATAATGAGTAATTTAAATGTTTTATTGCCTTTTTGCTCTTCTTTGATTTTAAGAACCTCACCAGTTACAATTTGAACTCTATTGGATTCAATGTCTGACATAAGTTGTGAGCTTTTATTTAAAAATGAAAATATAAAGGGAAATGTAAATACCGAAAGTAGTGCAATTGTGATTGTCAGATCCATTGAGCTTGATTTACCAGAAGCATATGCTATGGCAATTATTACTGTTAATAGGATATCAATAGCAACAACCAATAGACCCTTTCTCTTAAAGCTTTTGGCAATTTTTTCAAATCTTTCTGTATATAATGATTTTTCATCCTCTTCTGGAGTGTGTATCCTTTCATTCATGACCTATCTCCATAACCTGTTTTATTAAAAATATAACAGAAAAATTTGTAATGTCAAGCTCCCTTTTTAATAAAATTTTGAAATAACTTCTGGTATATACTATTTTTCAAATAGCGTAAATAGATCCATTGGCCTTTTCACTGTAGCTTTTGCTCCATGCAATAGTAATTCCTCCTCAAGGCGAAATCCCCACAGTGCTCCAACGCCATACATATTTGCATTATTGGCAGCAGTCATATCTGTTCCTGAATCTCCCAATAGCACAATCTCTTCAGGGCGAAGTTCCATTATCTTTGCAATTTCCAGAAGAGAGTATGGATCAGGCTTACGGGGGATGCCTTTTCTTTCGCCAAAGACTGCTACAAATTCCCATTTATAGAGATATTTTTTGAAAATGAGCTGAGTTATACTGTCTATCTTATTTGATAAAACAGCAAGCTTTATGTTTTTTGATGATAAATTATTCAGTAAATCTTCTATGCCAGGGTAGAGTTTTGTTTTTTTATCCCATCTGTGGTTATATTCTTCAAACATCATTTTGAATGCTTTTTCTATAGATGCTTCATCTCGTGCTATATCAGGCAGGGCATTGGTTACCAGGTTTTTCATACCCATGCCAACAAGTATTTTGTATTTTTCCAGAGAATGAGTTGGATAGTTAAAAGTCTTAAGGACTGTATTCATGGAGTCTGCGATGTCCTCAAGCGTATCAAGCAATGTGCCATCAAGATCAAATATTACACCTTTAAATCTCATAATTACCTCTTGGTTTATTTTTTTATATTGCCAAAAAGAGGAAAGTATTTTTTTGTCTTCATAGTATAATTTTATTTATGGTAACTCCTATATTATGAAAAGTAGATTTTTTATTGTATGGATCTTTGTTTTTTTCCCGTTGTTGACATCATGCAGCAGCTTTTATACAAGAGAAGAAATTCCCACTGACCTGACTATTGATGAAAGTCACTGCACTGTTGATGTGAAGAATTTTCGCAAGAACAAAAATATAATCAGACATCCAGAAAAGGAACTTAACTTTTTTCTTACCTTTGACAGTGGGGGAAATGATGAGAATCTGAGCTATATATTAAAAATTTTGCGTAAATATAAAATAAAAGCCACATTTTTTGTCACAGGGAATTTTATTAAAAAATATCCAGCCAGAGTCAAAGAAATAGCAAATGAAGGTCATGTCATTGGGAATCATACCTTTACTCACAATATGAATTTTCGTAATGAGGATGAGTTGCTCAATGAACTTTATGAAACTGAGTTGTTATATACAAAGGTTACAGGTCGTGAGATTACAAGAATATGGCGCTCCCCTGGATTGCAACATATAGACAAGCCATGGATGCTTGAGGCTGCTTTGAAGCTTGAATATGTTCATATTGATGTAAATCTTGGAAGCTATGACTGGGTTTGTGAAGATCAGCCAGAGTATTTAAGCAATGAGGAATTCATGGAGCTTTTTAAAAAAAGGCTCAATATGAAAAACAATCTTCATGCTATAGTAAACAAGTTCAATTATGAAATTTTTTGCGCTGATACACCTTTTTACCATGGGACGATAATGCTCATGCATGTGGGGACTATTAGACCTAAAAAGAAAGATTTTGTTTATACCCTTGAGGATGTTATAAAGTATTTAATAGCAAATGGCTACAAATTTGATAACTGCCGCAGATTTGAAGAACTTGCATGGAAGAGTCTCAAGAGTAGTAGTAGGGCATCAGCCTCACAATCTCCTCGATAGTATGGTTATTTTGTTTAACATCGTCACTTAGATTTTTTGCCTCGGCAAATCTCTTAAAGCCCGGATATTGTGATCTTAAAATTTTTATAGTGTTGCTTATCTCTTCATCCCTTTGATTATTCTGTTCTATGGTTCTCATCATCATTTTTGCAATTGCAGCTGTCATCTGATAAAATATTGAATTATCTATAGGTTTGTCTATGAGTTGCAGGAGTTGCATGGCTTTCTCTGTGCATCCATAACGAAATTGTAGCAGCGCATTCCACTTTATAAACAGGTTGTATGGGTAGTAAATTGCTTTATTGCTATATTTTTCTGTAAGCCCCAGTAGCGTCTTTTTGCTTTTTGCAGATAGATTATCGAAGTCCAGTCTCTCAGCAAGCTCTGCATATCTCATAAAATCAAGGAGCCTGAAGATTTTTTCGTTTTCTGAGAGTCGGGCTTTTTCGATTTTATGCAGGAGTTCATCTATATTATCAAAATCCTCAACCATGTCGCGAAATGTTTTTTTATAGTTTTCTATGTCTTCAAGCATCCAGTAGCAGGATAGCAAAAAGCTCAAGCATTGGTGTTTAAATTGAGAATCTTCTTCAAGATACTGAAGGTCAATGCTAAAATAGTCTATAGCATCATATATTAGTTTTTTGTTGTTATTGATAGATCCGCAAAAGGCAAGAGCCTGAGCATAGGTGCCGCAAAGGCGGGCATATAGACTATCTGTTTTTTCTCTCTGGTGTAGGATCTTGAATGTTTGTTCATATAGATTTATCTCTGGCTCAAAATCTTTTATTATATCCTCAAATAAAAAGTTGTTAAAGTAAAGGCTCTGCAGTGCTATGAGTTTTGTTTCAAGCCTTTTACTTACTCTCTCAGGAAGAGATGGATAAATAAGATGACCATTGTCTTTAAAAAAATTCTCATATTGCTGTGAGTAAGAGTTTTGAGGATCCGCAGAGACTCCGCTATGGGCCTCATAATGGACAAGGTAATATAGGCACCTTTCTTTTATTGAAGGTGGAAGAGATAAGTTCTTTTCTTTTTCAATTTCAAGCAGAATAGAGGAGGTTCTTTTGAGATCTTCAAGTGAGGTGGGACTTGCGTGCCTTTGTGCGTTTATCTCAGAGAGAAAAAGATCTAACAGAGAGGCAAATTCCAGGGAAAAGTCCTTCCTTTGAAGAAATTCTGGGAGAATGTTATACAAAAAGCTTTTAGCTGATTCTTGATATTTTTCTTCTTTGTTGTTATAAAAATCAAGAGCAAGGAGTGCAGCTTCTTTAATATTGTTGTTCTTCTGGAGATCGCTTAAAATCCTTTCAGGCTTATTGCCTAGTGATATATGATAGAATTGATTTATGTCAAAAATTTTTTTGGGCAAAGGGGAGATCTCTTCAGCATAGATGCTATCATACATTGCTCCGAGTAAAAAGTCAGCAAGTATTAGATGGTAATTGTCTTTAGCTTGTAAGAATTCAAGTTTTATTTCAAGCTCAGCGGGCAGGAGAGCTCTGCGTAATGTTTCCTCTATTTCTTTTTTGAGTATACTCTGATATTTTTCTTTATCTTCTTGTGCATAACCAGAGAGGACAATTTTATTTCTTGTGGCGATTTTTATAATTAGCTCATTGCTGCCTTTCAGAATTTCCTTTTGATTGGTGATTACTCCTGCAATTAGAGATATTAAAGCTATGACGTAGTTATGCTGTGGGTGAAGATACAGTGGGCTTTTGCCCGAGGTATGACATATCATGAGCAGATTGTTTTTCACTTTAGAGAGAACTTCTTTTATAAACTGCTGTCCTTTATCTTTTGGGTAAGTAAAGCCTTCTTGGAATGGATCTTTACCGCAGTGTAGTATTCTGAAATGAAGTTCGGACTTCGTAAGTTTTGGGATATGAGGTTTATACTGAGTAACTTGTTTATTGAATTCTTTTAGAAAATTTTCGAATGTGTGTTCAATTTTATAGTAAGAGCTCTCATTACAGAAAAAACCGCCAACAGTGGATTTTTCTTTTTTAAAGAGATCATGCTCAAATTGACCTTTTTCATCAACACATAGATAGTATTTCATTGTATTACCTATGATTTTCGATTTGAATGTTAAAATTTTTCTAATATTTTAAATCAAATTTTATTTCAAGAATTTTATTGTTAAAAGCTAAAGCTATCATGAAAATTTTTATCCTCTGCTATGATATGAAATTTTTTTCTAAAAAACAGTTGACTTTTGGTTTTTCCATCTGATGGTCTGACCATAAGATGGCTTTACTTAGAATATCATTTATATTTATAAAAGGGGGTAGCTATGAAAAAAGTCGCAATTTTAAACTATATGAAGTTTAATTATGATGGAAAGCTGGACTTTTCTGCTTTGCGCTCTATCGCACAAATCTCAGAGTATGAATTTACTCCAATTGAAGATATTGCAAAAAGAGCTCAGGATCAGGATATAATTATAACAAAGGAGTTGTCCGTTTCTGCTGAAGTTGTTGCAGCTTTACCGGGCACTGTCAAGCTTATATGCGAGGCTGGAACAGGATATAACAATATTGATATAAAAGCTGCAAGGGAAAGAGGAATTACTGTTTGCAATGTCCCTGGGTATAGCACCTACTCTGTGGCACAGCTTGCCATAGCCCTGATGTTAAATTTGAGTTCCTCTATTCAAAAGCAGATTTCAATGCTGAAGCAAGGGAATTATGAAAATTTTACTAAATTTCTCCAGGTTCCTCATCATGATGTTGGAGGAAAGATCTTGGGGGTAATTGGTGCAGGGGCAATAGGCAGACAGGTGATAAAGGTGGCTCTGGCTCTTGGAATGAAGGTTCTGTATTATGATGTACAGACATATAATCTGGGAGAAGATGCAAGATCTGCTGACCTTGAGGAGTTGCTTAAAGAGAGTGATTTCATTTCAATACATTCTCCTCTTACAGATAAGACAAAGCACTTGATTGATATGAATAAGCTCAAGATGATGAAGAAAAGCGCTTTTATTATAAATACATCAAGGGGGGCAATAATCAAAGAAAGCGATTTAATTATTGCCCTGAAAGAAGGTTTAATTGCAGGTGCAGCCTTAGACGTTCAGGAAGTTGAACCTCCTGCGATTGATAATCCGCTTTTTGCAATGGAAAATGTTATTATGACCCCTCATATAGGCTGGCAGACTGTTGAAGCACGGCAAAGATTGGTGGAAAAAATGACAGAAAATATTAAATCCTTTCTTGAAGGTAGGCCTATAAATGTTGTTAATTAAGAATTTTTTAAGTTTTTTTGATTTTTTCCTGAGTTTGGTTATTTTAGGGGAAATGACCGCTGTTTATTATTTTTTAAGTGCCTTTTATTTTTAAAAAGCTCTTTTTATCTCAAAAAATAAATTTTTTACGACCATGTGGACGGTTTTATTTAAAAAAGGCTTGACTTGGTGTTTTGGTAGTCTAATGGTCAGACCATCTGATGAACTTTTAACCTGTCTGCTCTCTTTTCTAAGAAGTAGTTCGGGGGGATAAATTTAAATTCTTTGGAGGTATAAAATGGGGGCAAACTTAGGATTAGCTTTTTTAGCTTTCATCCCTATTCTCTTTACTATTGTTGTAATGGCTGTTTTTAACTGGCCTGCCAAGAAGGCTTTGCCTGTGGCATGGATTCTGACAGTTGCCATTGCATTTTTTACATGGAGCATTGATTTGCATCACATCATGGGATATTCCCTCTTCGGTGCTTTTAAGGCTCTGGACGTTCTTATTATAATTTTTGGTGCTATTCTTATTTTAAACACCTTAAAGCTTTCAGGTGGAATGGCTTCTATCAATAGTGGATTTATGAATATTTCACCTGACAAGAGAATTCAGGCTGTAATTATTGGCTGGATGTTTGGTGCTATGATTGAGGGTGCTGCTGGTTTTGGAACTCCTGCAGCTCTGGCTGGTCCTCTTCTTGTTGGATTGGGTTTTCCTCCTCTGGCTGCTGCTATGGTTGCTTTGATTTATAATAGCACACCTGTGAGCTTTGGTGCTGTGGGAACTCCAATTTTTGGTGCTATGTCAACTCTTGCAGGAAATCTTCCAAAAGATCCAGCCATTGTGGAAGGTTTTAAACTGACTCTTGCTCAGTGGGTTGCTATAGGACATGCCTGTGTCGGCATTTTCATTCCTCTCCTTGGATTATGTATGCTTACTAAGTTTTTTGGCAGGGAAAGATCTATCAAACCAGCTCTTGAGGTTGCACCTTTTGCAATTTTCGCAGGTGCTGCCTTTGTAATACCTTATATTCTCATTGCCAATTTTATTGGACCTGAACTTCCATCTCTTGTTGGAGCTTTGATTGGTCTGCCAATAGTTGTTATTGCTGCACAGAAGGGTTTTTTGGTGCCAAAGAAAGTTTGGGATTTTGAAGATAAATCCAAATGGGAAGAGGATTGGAAAGCTTCAATCGATACTGGAGCAATGGTTGAGTCAAAGATGTCTCTTGTTAAGGCATGGACTCCATATATTCTTATTGCCATAATACTCATACTTACTCGTGTTCCTCAAATTGGTCTAAAAGCTATATTTGCTGCTCAAACACTCAATGTTAAGAACATACTTGGAATCGAAGGGCTTAATTATGGATTGCCATATCTATATCTGCCTGGGACTATTCCATTTATTCTTGTTGCTCTCATAACTCATCTGATTCATGGCATGAATGGAGAGCAAATTAAAACTGCATGGAAGACTTCCTTTAAGCAGATTATTGGACCTGCGCTTGC